>JGI24123J20310_1000081_pt1 | contig 69685 bp, 72 predicted proteins | sample SubbioCR12Aug_5A_FD_20310 | JGI IMG/M metagenome (IMG submission 20310)
CCGGTGCGGTATGGTGGTTTTCCACGATGACCCGGAAACGCCGTTTGCGTCGCGCCTCAATGCCAGCTTGTCTCCTGAGCCGGGCGACCCGATGTTTGCCGCAGGCAATGCCACGCATGTTGAGTTCATGCCAGGTCTTCTTGGCACCATAGGCTTCTCGGCTGGTACGATGCACTTCTTCAATCCGTACCAACAACTCGCGATCTCGCTTGCTGCGCTCTGATTCTCCACGCACCTTCCAGTCGTAGTAGCCGCTGCGCGCAACACCCAGCGTGCGGCAGAGCCTCTTGGCTCCTATCATTCCCGCATGTGTTTCGATGTATTCGTACTTCACTTGCGGCGCTTGGCGAAGTACGTCTCCGCTTTTTTTAGGATTTCGAGTTCCTCGGTGACGCGCTTGAGTTCGCGTCTTAGCCTCGACAGCTCGCTCTCTTCCGGTACTTTCGGTCGACCGGGCGCACGAAATACGCCACCATTCGCCTTGAATTGCGCCTGCCACTTGTAGAGCCGATTGCGGGCAACCCCAAGTTCCAGCGCCAGTTGCGTTCCCGGCTTCTGCCCCAATTCCAGCAACCGTACAGCCTCGCGCTTGAATTCCGCGCTGAACCGCTGCCGTTGCCTCTCCGGATTTACCTTGCCTTTTCCCTTGCTTTCCATCGAACACCTCCTTCATTATTGTCTCCTATTGAAGTGTCCGTTCAACCCGGGTTAGCTCAGTCTGTCCCCAATTACTCATGCATCGGCTGCCAACTCCGCAACTAGCTCGGCTGGCGAACGGAATTTCAGTTGCGGGCAGATGGATGAGAGCAATTCCGCATGCCTTCTAGCTCTCGATAAAATGGTTTTTTCATCCAGTGTGAGGAAGTAGGTGCACCCAGTCTCCGACGCTTGGAATATGTGTGTGGCGTCATCAGCATCAAATATGCCCATTAGCTTGGCAAGGGTTGGGTGCGTCCAACTACTGTTTAGGGCGCACATGCCAATCGGAGCACCATTAATAGTGCCACTGTACTCTGCAACCTTCCACGGCACCTTGGCGAATAAGCTGAACAAGAAAAGAAGCATCGATGCACGAACTTCATTTGGTGTGCGCTCCATTTCCTGCTTTGTCTTTGCGGAGGTGACGAGGCTTATTTCTGACATTTCCGCCAACTGACGATATGCATTGGCTGTTTCCTCAGGAATCTTGAGGTCTGTGATACGCGAAAATATGTTCGTGTCGAGGTACACAGCGATGGTGGTCATCTTCGTATGGTCAATCACAGAGAGCAGAGGCATAACGTAGAAGTGAGCGGCCTGCGCGGCTTTTTGCGCAGGTCCGCTCGACTGAAAGGTTATGCATCTGACACCAGCCTAGCGGGCGAAAGTTGGAAAGTTTCTGTGTCAATTTTCATTAATGCGTCAACGCACGAATTTTGGTCGCACCAATAATTATGATAATTGGCTGCCCAGAGATACTTTGCCCAAACAGGAGGGCGAGACCTAAGTAGCGCCAGTTTCTCTTCAATCCGTGCCTTATGGGCAGACAGTTCCTTTTCGTAGAAGTAACCGTTTTCGGGAATGAGAGTGTCGAGATAGTTAACGAAGTACTGTCCGTCGCTATCACGGAGAAGGTCTCGATTTTGAGGTGCGTGAGAACCTCTGCTGTAGTACTCAAGATGCCGATTCACTGCGGTTTGAGCGGACGGCGCAAGAACAATTCTTGGATCGCGGGCCAATGTTGTTTCAGCTTCGTAGGCTTCTATCAATCCTTCACCGAAGACTGCAATGTCGTCCATATATAGATCGCCAATTGCTATTGCTCCCCGCACGAAAAATCCTTCCATCGTCATGAGCATTTGGAAGTAAGACAGCTCGTTGAAGACGCTACCAAGTTCTATTTCTCCATCATCATGGATTGGATGACCAATGACGATGTTGTCGGTAAATGCGCGAAATGCAGAAAAGTCTTTGTCGCGGAGTCTTAGCAAGGCGTCTTCGGATTGGTTCGGATCAACATGTTCTCTCGAACGCTTTAGGGCCAAATGAACGCGATCAAGTATGTCTTGGCTGTCCTCGCGTGACTTCGCAGATTTCACTAGATCCATATAGCCCAAAATGTCGATGAAGCCGACAACCGATCGCCTCAGTTTCGGAGTTCCATTGATGTCGATATATGGGTTACGAGACTCAGTCAACTACGGACTCCTAAGATGCATAACGTAGAGGTCACCAGCGCTGCGCGGCTTTATCGCGCAGCGCTGGTGGACCGCAAGGTTATGCGTTTCGGTCGAGAACATAGGAGACAATTGGCGCCGCACTGGCGCAAAGCCGAACATCGCGGTCTCTGCTTGGAGATTTCTGCCCGTGCTCAAGATTGCACCGCACTTGATAGATGACCATGAAGAGCTCGAACAACTTGACCATGGCATCGACAGTACCTTGGTATGCCTGAATATTGGGCGAAGTGTCCTTTCCATTTCCTCGCATGTCGATGACCGGCTGCGAGAGTAGGTAGTCGACGTGAGCGGCGTTGGTGTTCAGCACTTCTTGCGCTTGTTCGGGCGAAATGCTGGCGCCGAGGTAAGCCTTAATAAGTTCTCGCTCCTGACCGCGACCAACCGAGGAGAACAGGTTATTGAACCCGCGCCAATAACTTGAAAAGGCGTCAATCGGATCACTCATCTGCTTTCCGCGCTCAAGCCACTCACGAGCTTTCACAGCAACTCTCCAAACGCATAACGTTAAGTTGAGGGGCGCGCCGCTTTTGGCGCGTCCCTCTCGAACGCAATGTTAGAACCCAAACTCGACGTATCCGTACTGTCATACATGGTCTGAGCTTTCAGTACTTCTTCGATATGGGTCTCTGACCATACACGGATAGCATCGAGCAGTGAGACCAAGGTGCGTCCAAGCGGAGTAAGCGAATATTCTACCTTCGGCGGCACAGAGGGATAGATCGTCCTTGTGACTAGACCGTCACGCTCAAGCCCACGTAGTGTTTGCGTCAGCATCTTTTGGGATACCCCGCCGATCTCGCGCCGTAAAGTGCTGAAGCGCTTGGTTCCGCCTTCCAGCGAACTAACGACCAGGACAGTCCATTTGTCGGCAATCCTGTTTAGCACCAGGCGTGTCGGACACTGAGCGTCGTAGACGTTCCAGACTTGTGCTTGTTTTGATGGTGACGGTTTCATTTGTGCCTATAGTATCCATTAGGTACCTATATATCGTTTAGGTGCCTTCTTGCAAATAGTAACCAATTTTTATATAGTGTGCAACACTGATTGTGTACTACCAACCAATCGCGATCAGCATCGTAATCAAGGAGGTCACATGAAATTATTACGCAAGACTATTACAGCCCTACTTTCTGCTTTTTCACTTACTACCGGAGGATATGCAATGGCTCAAGACACATTACAGGAAAACAAGCAATTACTGGCGAACTTCGGTGCAGAAGTCTTCGCCAAGAAGGAGCTATCAAACCTGCATAGCTACATGCACGAAGGCTATATTCAGCACAATCCACTTGTTCCGCAAGGCTTGGTGGGATTCAAGCAGTTCTTTGCCGATTGGTTTAACGCCGTACCAGACTGGAATTACAGTCTTACCAAGATTGTGGCGGAAGGCGATACCGTTTGGGCTTATGGAACGTATTCAGGCACCCAGCAAGGGGATTGGCTGGGAATCCCTGCCACCAACAAAAGTTACAGCATTGCCGCAGTGGACATTTTCCGTATTCAGGACGGCAAATTCGCCGAACATTGGGACGTCATAGATGTCTACGGGCTTTTCAAGCAACTCGGCGTCATCAAATAGCGTAAAGCGTTTGGTTGATAATTGGGTCGCTTAGATGCATGAAGGCGCATCTGAGCGTTCCCAATTGGGTTCTAACATAAAGTAGACACCCTAAAAAATGCCGTGAAAGGCACCTTTGAGGTGTATAAACCATGAATGTTTTTGTAACTAACTGTTCTCATTATCTTTAAATAATACGGCACACCCTGATTTTTCAAAAACCAATACCACAGAAAAGTCGCCAAGATTGTTATACCTGATGCGATAAATTGCGGGTTAACCACCGTAACTTGCATACCAAGCAAACCTGCTTCGAATGGATTAAACGCTTAATTCTTTTTCATCGCAAGGCATGGCATTGCCGCCAAAAATCAAAGCATCTTCTGACACAAGATACTCAGCAGCCAGCCATTCACGCCGGGCTGGAGCTGATTCTGTTTCTACCGTTTGTCTTGGACTGGTAAAGGTAAGCATCCGCCTCCGAAATCAGTTCGTCCAGGTTTTCATGGCTGGCTTTATGCGCTACGCCAAAGCTGGCGGTGAACGAAATCTCGGCGCCCTGCACTGGCACCCGGATGTTCTCGATGGCATTTTTCAACCGCTCCGCCATCACCAGCGCAGATTTCAATCTGGTTTCCGGCAGCAGGATCAGAAACTCTTCCCCGCCCCAGCGGGCGACGACGTCGACATCGCGGGCAGAATCGCTCAACACTTTGCTGACCACCACCAGTGCTGCATCGCCTGCCGCATGGCCGTAGTTGTCATTGATCGATTTGAAATGGTCGATATCGAGAATGATCACCGAGAGTTCGCGTTTGGTACGCTGCGCCATGCTCCAGACCAGCTGCGCTTTTTCAATGAATGCACGCCGGTTGTTAAGGCCGGTGAGCGAATCCTTGGCGGCGAGTTGTTCGGCAAGTTTGTGTTCTATCTGGATCGCGCGGAACTGATGTGCCAGAGCCAGCGACAACAGTGTGGCATCAATCATCATGCCCATTTCCACCGCACGGTAGGTCCAATCACTGAACGGAATAAAGCCCCAGACCGACAGGCAAGTGAGCGCGGTTCCTATCATTGAGGCGATGGAGGCAAAGAGGAAATAGCGGGAATAGCGATGACCCGAGCGTAGCGCCATTGCGCCGAGGAATATCATCATGGACGAAAACAGGATGACGAAAGTGAAAGCCACCAGCAGGGCATAAAGCTGCGTATCTGCAAAGAGGCCAAGCAACAGCAGTGCAACAAAAATCCCGATCATCCGGTTGACGGTTTTGTGTAGCCGTGGGAAACAGGTCCGGGTATCCAGAAAGTTCTTGGCGAATGCCAGTCCGGCAACACCATATACCACCATGAATATCGGGATAATCCACTTCTGCCAGGTTGGATATTCCGACCACAACCAGGCAAATCCATGCCCCGTATAGGCGATGTTGAGCAAGACAAAAGCGCCGATAAAGCTGCCATACAGCAGGTGGCGTTTATAGCTCAGGCCGAAATAGATAAAGAGGTTGTAGGCCAGCAATGCCAGCAGATAGCCATAGAGGAAGCCATAGCTGTAACCCTGGCCTATCTCGCGGTTTGTCGCTTGGTCGGGGCTGAGCAGAAATACTGGAGCTACCATGGGATCTGGCGTCTCAACGCGCAAATAGATGTCGGTCGCGCCGGCGCCGAATGGGTGATCGAAAGAAAAAAATCGCCCCGCAATGGGACGATCTTTGAATTTATAGGCGTCTCCTGCCTGATGACTTTCAACCAGCCGGTTTTCTTTTACAAAGTAGACATCCAGCTGGTCGAGCCAGGAATTTTCGACATAAAGCCGCCGGTGCTCGACATCGTCCACCGGATTGATGACGGCCAGATGTATCCAGACCGGTTTGGCACCTATGCCGAAACTGAGTATCTGGCTTTCACCCTGAACAAAGCTGCCTGCGGCCTGGCGCTCAATGACCTGCTCTATGGTCAACGGTGCGGCAGGCTCTTTCATGTAGGCCGCATGCATGCCCAGAGGTTGATCGGCTGGAATTTCGATGAGCGTCAGGGGTGTCGCGACTGCGATGGAACTGAACAGCCAGCTTATGATTGCAATGCAGGTTGAAAAAAGCTGTCGTCTTGTTGCGGGCAAGAAAAGCATTATGTGGAGGATGGACTTGTTCATTATTATTGCTGGCTTCAATGCACACTAGCAGCAAAACCTGCATTTAACAATATGACCCAACGCCCGGACGCCGTCTTTATATGGCGTTAAATTCTATGGGCACGGCTTGGCCGCATGCCCTTTGGCGCAGCCTTCCATGCCCTCTTCTGCTCTCCGCGTCAGCCCCAGCCAGTCATCGACCAGCTCCTGATCAAAGCCCACCTCCCTGCGCTCATCCGCTTCAATCAGCGGACGGCGGATGAGCGATGGTTCTGCACACAGCATAGTCAGTGCAGTGTCGGCATCCAGCGTTTCGGGAACGATTTCACCGGATTTGACCCTGGGTGCAGCACGATTGAACCATTCTGCAACCGGGCGATTGCCGAAGAAAGACAGCAGCCGTTCACGCGTCCAGGGTTCAAGCAGCAGGTTTTTTGCCTGGACAGTATGACCGGCAGCGGCCAGCAGCACTTTTTGCCGTGCGTTGTTGGCGCAGCCGGGTTTTTCGTAAAAGGTGATGATGGCCATGATTTGATTCCTTTCAGTAGAACTTTTAGCCACAGAGGCGGGGCCTCAGTGAGAACATGCAAACCGAAACCTTTTTTGCCACAGAGGGCACAGAGAACACAGAGTAAAAACCTTAAGAACAAGCCTTGAATCCAAATCTAAAGAAACCCCCGAAGCGATTATTGGAATTTAACCAGTGTTCTTGATAGGGTTTTCTCTGTGATCTCTGTGTCCTCTGTGGCTCACAATCTTTCCCTCTGCAGCAGGCCTTTGGTCTGCGAGACGATCTCTGCCGTGATTTCAAGGTCGAGGCTATCCAGCCATCGCTTCGGTATCGCTTCCATGCCGTACAGTGCGCCGGCCAGCATGCCGGCGATGGCGCCTGTGGTGTCGGCATCCTCGCCGCGATTAACGGTCTCCACCACACAATCCTCAAAGTTGTCCGTGTAGAAAAAGTGGTGCAGGACTGTTTGCATGGTATCGACGATGTAGCCGCTGGCGCGGCCCGGATAAGGGGCGAACTTGAACACCGGATAAGCCTTGACCAGCGCATTGGCATGTTTGCGACATTCGGCCACGCCAAGGCCTGCCAGCAGCGCATGCACCATGCGGCCCAGCGTCAGTGTGGCGGCGTCGGACAATGGGTGGTTGTGCGTGACATGCGCCTGCTCAATGGCGGCATGCTCAAAGGCGTCATCATCACCGAAAGTTGCCAGTGCGATTGGCAAAATGCGCATGGCGGCACCGTTGCCGGCGGCACCTTCGCTGAATTCCGCTTGCAGCGAACCATCCAGCATGTAACGGCGGATACCGCGGCGGCAGGTATTGCCGACATCAATCGGGTGACGCTTGAGCCATATGGCGAATTGCCCTGCAGCGGATTGGGCATCCCAGCCGCCAGCCTGCAGCCAGGCACGGCCCAGGCAGAGAGACATTTCGGTATCGTCGGTAACCTGGCCGGGGCGCAGCTTGAGCCAGCCGCCGCCAGTCATCTCTCGATGTATGCCCTTCTGCGCGATCTCGCGGGCAGTGAGAAATTCCACCGGCGCACCCAGCGCATCACCCACGGCCAGGCCGAAATAAACGCCAAGCGCACGGCTGTAGAGAGTGGGTTGCGATTTCGCAGCATTTTTTCTGTCAGACATAGCTGGCCTTGACCTTGTAGAGCCCACCCAGCGCGATCACCTCGCCCTCACCCGCCAGCGTGGCGCCGGAAAGCAAACCCGGGAAAAACAGGAACTTGACGACAGGCACCTGTGCTTCGAGTATCCAGTCGCCGAACTCCTCGGCACGGGCGCGGCTGGTCGTGAACGACACCAGGTTATTGAGCCTGACAACGCAATCGCCGGAGCGCAGGCTGCCGGACACCAGGATATGTTCATCGGCACAGTTGATGCCGCGCCATAACGTTATATTTTCCGTCGTAGCCTTTTCAGGCGAAGTCTCTCCGCCAGCAGCATAGTTAAAACGGCGTATGGCCCACTGACAAAATTCATAAAGCAGGTCGAGCTGCGCGTGGATGCTGTTGTTGTGGTATCGGCTGGAGAACTTGGCCTCCAGGTAACCGACCCATGCCGGCGAGGGAAAACGCGTCAGCGGCGCCTTGTGGTAAGTGGGGATGAGACCAAAGCGGCTTTCGACCCAGCCCTTTAGCACTGCGCCTTGTGGGCTGTTGGCATCGAACCCCCAGCCTTCAAGCAACTTCAGGTAGCTGGAACAGAAGCGTCGTTGCCGGCCCGTGGATGACTTGCCACCTTCAGGTGGAACACCGCCATGCGGCAACAGGCCGAAGACGATCTCCATGTAGTGACGGAAGATGCTGGCCGCTTCCGTCAGGTCGGCGGCCTTTTCCAGCAAGTTGAACAGGCCTTTGTAAATTTCGCGCACACCGGCGATATTCAGCGCTTGCGGATGCTCGTTGAATGCGAGGGATGCAACCAGCCCCGCCGGCAATCCAACCAGATTGGTGGAATACCAGTGCTGCGGATCAGGTTCCATGCCGTTGTCCATGCGAGAGGCAGACTCCATCAAAAACCTTCAGCCACAGAGAGCACAGAGGACACAGAGAACCCCCCAAACACCGGTTGAATACCATTCGCTAATGCATCCGTGGTATGGACTGAATGTATGGTGTTTAACGGTTTTACTCTGTGATCTCTGTGTCCTCTGTGGCAAAAGTTCTTAATCAGACAGGACGGTTCTCGTTCGGGTTGCGCACCGGGCCCATCAGCTTGAGGCCTTCCTCATAAGTGATCTCAGGATAACTGGCCGAGAATGTAAGCGCCTTGTCGGCCACGATATCCAGCTTGGTGGCGGTATCCAGCTTCTTGAGTTCGGTCTTTTCCAGACGCAGCAATTCCAGCAGCTCGTTGTAAACAGTGGCCTCGTCGATCGGCAGGATGTAGAACGTAGCGCCGCCCATCTTGACCGTGTATTTCTTCAGCAGGTCGATGTTGTTACAGAACAGGAAGTATTTGCCATCCGCCCGCAAGGTGTCGCCCAGCGCCTCAACCAGCAGATCGAGATAACCGAAGGAAAGCAGGTAGCCGGCAAAAAACGGGATGCCCTTCTCGCCTTCAGTGGCAATCGTCATCACCTGGTCGCAGGTGGTCTCTGGCGGACGTGCCTCGTCAGCCAACTGCGCGGCGAACTTGATGGCGATCTCGCCGCGAAAGCCGAAGCGGCCCGGTTTCTTGGTAGCATCCTTGAACACCGGATTCTGCAGGCGTCTTTCCGCCTCCAGCTTGGCGAATGCGGTATCTGCCAGTGCGGTTTGTGTGAGTGTGGTCATGCGTGGTTACTCCCTTGGTCATTGCGGATGAAATCCGCGGTTTTGAAAAAAGCCTGTTCGAGTTGCTCGCGCAGCGCCGGGTCCGGTACGACATCCGCCATGGCCTGCTTCATGCAGAGCATCCAGGCATCGCGCTCTGCCGGGCCTATGGCAAACATGCTGTGCTTCATGCGTAGCCGCGGATGGCCGCGCTCCGGTGAATACAACTTGGGGCCGCCCAGCCATTCGCCAAGAAACTTCACCAGTATCTGTTTGGTCTGTGTCAGGTCTGCCTCGTGCATGGCACGTATGCCGGCTGCTTCGGGCAGCGTGTTCATATAGAAGTAGAAGCGCTCGACCAGCTGCACGATGGCAGGCTCTCCTCCCAGCTTCTCGTAATGGGGATTGCTTTGTATCTGCGGCAACGGCCGGGTGTTGCTGAAGTCACGTTGTACTGGCGTATCACTCATAATTGGGTCTCTTGCATCCAGATAAGGTCCAAGGAAGCACTGCAAGTGTCATACCAATACCGGCATAAACCGCACCATCTCCCATCACAGCCTTTAACCACGCCGCTCAGCACTATGTAACTACCGGATTTTTTGGATTTTTCAGTTCGCTGCCAACTTGTCCGCTATGCAACGAGACCGGCCAGCTTTGTCGGGTTTGCGACAGTCGCAAATACGCGCCAAAAATCACCTGTTCGTGAATTTTTAACCTAAAAAATCAATAACTTGAAAATTATTTTTCGGGTTGGCACAGCCTTTGCAATAACCTGCTTGCAAGGCCGACATACCATCCGGCGCCGATAAGAAGAGTGACTTGTAGCGACTTGGAAGCGGAAGACGGACTGCGTTTCAGCAGGGTATTGAAAAACGAAGCGAGAAGGCATTCGCTGCAGTTTTACAACGACCTGCGTACGGCGTAACGATTTTAATCTTTATAGATAGAAGGAGCATCATCATGGCTGCATTGCGTCAAATTGCTTTCTACGGAAAAGGTGGTATCGGCAAGTCCACCACCTCTCAAAACACTCTGGCTGCGCTCGCCGAAATGGGCCAGAAAATCCTCATCGTCGGTTGCGACCCCAAGGCCGACTCCACTCGCCTGATCCTGCACGCAAAGGCACAGGACACCGTTCTGTCCCTGGCTGCTGAAGCTGGCTCTGTGGAAGACCTGGAGCTCGAAGACGTGATGAAGGTCGGTTACCGCGACATTCGTTGCGTTGAATCCGGTGGCCCGGAACCTGGCGTTGGTTGCGCAGGTCGCGGTGTGATCACATCCATCAACTTCCTTGAGGAAAACGGCGCGTACGACGGCGCTGACTATGTCTCCTACGACGTGTTGGGTGACGTGGTTTGCGGCGGTTTTGCCATGCCGATTCGTGAGAACAAGGCACAGGAAATTTACATCGTCATGTCCGGTGAAATGATGGCCATGTACGCTGCCAACAACATTTCCAAGGGCGTTCTGAAGTACGCAAACTCCGGTGGCGTGCGTCTGGGTGGCCTGGTATGTAACGAGCGCCAGACCGACAAGGAACTGGAACTGGCCGAAGCGCTGGCCGGCATGCTGGGCACCAAGCTGATCCACTTCGTACCACGCGACAACATCGTGCAACACGCTGAGCTGCGTCGTATGACAGTGCTGGAATACGCACCTGAATCACAACAGGCCGAAGAGTATCGCCAACTGGCACAAAAGATTCACGCCAACGCTGGCAATGGCACGATTCCGACACCTATCACCATGGATCAGCTGGAAGACCTGTTGATGGACTTCGGCATCATGAAGAAGGAAGACGAATCCGTCATTGGCAAGGCAGCACACGTAGCCTAAGTAGCAAATCTGGCGGGGGTTCGCCCCCGCCGGTCCCTCGGAATCTGTTTCAAAAGTTGCGAGGGCCAATTTTTGAAACAGTTTCTTTCAGGACAATTTTTAGAACCAGGAGAATGAAAATGAGTGCTACAGCAGAAGCCCGCGTCAATGGCGCGGAACTGATCGAGGAGGTCCTCAAGGCCTACCCGGAAAAATCCGCCAAGCGGCGCGCCAAACACCTGGGCGTGCACGAGGAAGGCAAATCCGATTGCGACGTTAAATCCAACATCAAATCACTGCCCGGCGTAATGACCATCCGCGGTTGCGCCTACGCCGGTTCCAAGGGCGTGGTGTGGGGCCCGATCAAGGACATGATCCACATTTCCCACGGCCCAGTCGGCTGCGGCCAGTATTCATGGGCTTCACGCCGTAACTACTACATCGGTACCACCGGTATCGATACCTTCGGCACCATGCAGTTCACTTCCGATTTCCAGGAAAAAGACATCGTGTTCGGCGGCGACAAGAAGCTGGAAAAGATCATCGACGAAATCCAGGATCTGTTCCCGCTCAACAAGGGCATCTCCATCCAGTCCGAGTGCCCGATCGGCCTGATTGGTGACGACATCGAAGCCGTCGCCAAGAAGAAGTCCAAGGAATTCGAAGGCAAGACCATCGTGCCGGTGCGCTGCGAAGGCTTCCGCGGGGTTTCACAATCGCTGGGCCACCACATCGCCAACGATGCGATCCGCGATTTCGTGTTCGACAAGACCGACCCGGAAAAGAACGCTTTCACCGCCACACCGTATGACGTTGCCATCATCGGCGACTACAACATCGGTGGCGATGCCTGGTCCAGCCGTATTCTTCTCGAAGAAATGGGCCTGCGCGTCATCGCCCAGTGGTCCGGCGACGGCTCGATTGCCGAACTGGAAAACACTCCCAAGGCCAAGCTGAACATCCTGCACTGCTACCGCTCGATGAACTACATCAGCCGTCACATGGAAGAAAAGTACGGTATACCATGGGTTGAATACAACTTCTTCGGCCCATCCAAGATCGAGGAATCGCTGCGCAAGATCGCCAGCTTCTTCGACGACAGCATCAAGGAAAAAACCGAAGCCGTCATCGCCAAGTACAAGGCCCTGACCGATGCGGTGATCGCCAAGTACAAGCCTCGCCTGCAAGGCAAGAAAGTCATGCTGTTCGTCGGCGGCCTGCGTCCTCGTCACGTCATCGGTGCTTATGAAGACCTGGGCATGGAAGTGGTCGGCACCGGCTACGAATTCGGCCACAACGACGACTATCAGCGCACCACCCACTACGTGAAGGACGGCACGCTGATCTACGACGACGTCACCGGTTACGAGTTCGAGAAGTTCGTCGAAGCGGTGCAACCTGACCTGGTCGGTTCCGGCATCAAGGAAAAGTACGTGTTCCAGAAGATGGGCGTGCCTTTCCGCCAGATGCACAGCTGGGATTACTCCGGCCCATACCACGGCTATGACGGCTTTGCCATCTTTGCCCGTGACATGGACATGGCGATCAACAGCCCGGTATGGAAGCTGACCAAGGCACCTTGGGCCAAGTAAATCGGGGCCAAGTAAACCGGACCAAGTAAATGTAGGGTGGGCAATTACTTGCCCACGCGTAAACAACAGTAGTTACGTGGGCAACACCCTGCCCACCCTGCGAACGAAAGGAAATTGAAAATGAGCCAGAGCGCTGAAAAAGTATTAGACCACTTCGAATTGTTCCGCGAACCCGAATACAAGGAAATGTTCGCGAACAAGAAGGAAAATTTTGAATATGCCGTTCCGCTTGAGGAAATGAAAAGCCAGGTGGAATACGCCAAGACCTGGGAATACCGCGAGAAGAACTTCAACCGTGAAGCGCTGACCGTCAATCCAGCCAAGGCTTGCCAGCCGCTGGGTGCCGTGTTCGCTGCAGTCGGTTTCGAGAGCACCCTGCCCTTCGTGCACGGTTCGCAAGGTTGCGTAGCGTACTACCGCTCGCACTTCAGCCGTCACTTCAAGGAGCCAACTTCCTGCGTATCCTCCTCCATGACAGAAGACGCCGCAGTGTTCGGTGGCCTCAACAACATGGTGGACGGTCTGGCCAACTCCTACAGCCTGTACAAGCCGAAGATGATCGCGGTCTCAACCACCTGCATGGCAGAAGTGATCGGCGACGACCTCAACGCCTTCATCAAGACTTCCAAGGAAAAAGGCTCCATCCCGGCTGAATATGATGTACCGTTCGCCCACACGCCGGCTTTCGTCGGCAGCCATATCACCGGCTACGACAATGCACTGCGCGGCGTGCTGACCCACTTCTGGGACGGCAAGGCCGGCACCACAGAACCAATGGTGCGCAAGCCCAACGACAGCATCAACTTCATCGGCGGTTTCGACGGCTACGTGGTCGGCAACAACCGCGAAGTGAAGCGTATCCTCAGTGAGTTCGGCGTCGACTACACCATGCTGTGCGACCCGTCCGACGTCTGGGATACACCGACCGACGGCGAATTCCGCATGTACGACGGCGGCACCACGCTGGAAGATGCTGCCAATGCGCTACATGCCAAGGGCACCATCGTCATGCAGTCGATCTGCGCGGAAAAGACTGCTGACTTTATCGAAGAGCATGGCCAGGAAGTCGCTCGCCTGCACCACCCGGTTGGCGTGGCAGGTACCGACGAGTTCCTGATGGCGATCTCCAAACTGACAGGCAAGCCGATTCCTGAAAGCCTGACGAAGGAACGCGGCCGTCTGGTGGATGCCATTGCCGACTCCAGCGCCCACATCCACGGCAAGAAGTTCGCGCTGTATGGCGACCCCGACCTGATGCTGGGCCTCACCGCCTTCCTGCTGGAACTGGGTGCAGAACCGGTGCACGTACTGTCCACCAACGGTGACAACGACTGGGCTGCCAAGGTGCAGGCGCTGTTCGATGCCTCCCCGTTCGGCAAGAACTGCCATGTCTACGCCAAGAAGGATCTCTGGCACATGCGTTCACTGCTGTTCACCGAGCCTGTCGACTTCCTCATCGGCAACACCTACGGCAAGTACCTGGACCGCGACACCGGCACACCGCTGATCCGCATCGGCTTCCCGATCTTCGATCGTCACCACAAGCATCGTTATCCAGTGTGGGGCTATCAAGGTGCAATGAATGTGCTGGTCACCATCCTCGACAAGATCTTCGATGTGATGGACGCTGACACCAACGGCATTGCAACGACGGACTACAGTTTCGACATCATCCGTTAATTGCAGAACGGTCATCGGGTGCCAGCCGCCCGATGACCGCCAGCCCGAGGAAATATCATGGCAAATATCACTTTCAGCTCACCAAAAATGAAGAAAGACCTTACGGTCTATGCCACGGCAGGCGATACCAGCACACTGCTGGCGCTGGCCAAGGAGCACAAGATCCCGGTGGATTTTGAGTGCGAGAACGGCGAATGCGGCTCCTGCGCGGTCAAGGTAACTATCCTGGCCAACAAGCAGCCCATGGGCATGCATCTCACCGAAAAGGAAAAGACGGTGCTCAACCTCGCCGGCAAGATCACCAAGGACCAGATACAGGATGCCGAAGTCAATGACATCCCGCCACCATGGCGTCTGGCCTGCCAGTTTATCGTGCGTAATGAAGATGTATTGGTGAACTTATAGTTTTCCGGTCACTTCCCAAGTTTTCCGGCCATTTCTCAAAAGGCAATGGCTGAGGAGAGGACACTACCCCTCTCCATCTGTATGACAAGGTTTTGTAATCACGGCTCCTCTCTTTGCCCCCGCCCTGGGGGCATCTTTTTTTCCAGAACATGTCATGCCTTATAATCCAGTGAAAGAACCCGGCGCATCATGTCCCGCGCACAAACTGAACAACGGAGCACTCAATGGCAGCAAAACCCAGGCCCGGACAACCCAGCCAACGCATGAGCATGGACGCATTCTGCGCCTGGGATGGCGACACCCTGGTACTGAACATCCTCGGCACCCCGAGCGCGAAGAAGGATGCAATCGGCAAGGTCAAGGGCCGCCAGCTCAAGGTCAGCGTCACCGCCACACCCGTAGCCGGCAAGGCGACCGATCACATGGTCAAGTTCCTGGCGCCGGCATTCGGCGTTTCCACCGGCGATATCGAAGTGGTGTTCGGGCGATTCAACGTCAACAAACAGCTACGCATCACATCGCCCAAACAATTGCCCAGCGTTATCGAGAAGTTTCTCGCCGAGCAGGCGAACAAAGCCTGACATTACCTCTCACCGGCAAAACGTCGCTTTTGTCGGGTTTGCGACGCAGCGCAATTTTCACACTTATCTATTAAAAACAGATACTTGATTAACACATGCCGACTGGCATGGAGTTTGCTGAAGTCTGACTATCCTGGTCATCCAGACCATTACAGACACAGGCGAACTCATCATGGCATCCCTCAGCGAGAAGGTGCAGGACGTTTTCAACGAACCCGGTTGCGACAAGAACCAGGCCAAGGGTGAGAAGGAACGCAAAAAGGGCTGTACCAAGCAATTGACGCCCGGTGCGGCGGCCGGGGGTTGCGCCTTCGATGGCGCCAAGATCGCCCTGCAGCCGATTACGGACGTGGCGCACCTGGTGCACGGCCCCATCGCCTGCGAGGGCAACGGCTGGGATAACCGCGGCGCGAAGTCGTCCGATTCGCTCCTCTACCGCACCGGCTTCACCACCGACATCAATGAGCTGGATGTGGTGTACGGCGGCGAAAAACGCCTGTACAAATCCATCCGCGAGATCCTCGACAAGTACGATCCGCCTGCAATCTTCGTCTACCAGACCTGTGTCACCGCATTGATCGGCGACGACATCGAGGCCGTTTGCAAGGCCGCGACCGCCAAGTTCGGCAAGCCCATCATCCCGGTCAACGCGCCGGGCTTCGTCGGCAGCAAGAACCTCGGCAACAAGCTGGCTGGCGAAGCGCTGCTGGAGCACGTCATCGGCACCGAAGAGCCGGAATACACCACGCCTTACGACATCAACATCATCGGCGAATACAACCTGGCGGGCGAGTTGTGGCAGGTGAAGCCGCTGCTGGACGAACTCGGTATCCGCATCCTTGCCTGCATTTCCGGCGACGCCAAGTACCATGAAGTCGCCTCATCGCACCGCGCCAAGGCGGCGATGATGGTGTGCTCGAAAGCCATGATCAATGTCGCACGCAAAATGGAGGAACGCTACAGCATCCCCTTCTTTGAAGGTTCGTTTTACGGCATCGGCGACATGAGCGACAGCCTGCGCCAGATCGCCAAGCTGCTGGTGCAGCAAGGCGCACCGGAAGAACTGCTGTCGCGCACGGAAAAACTGATTTTCCGCGAGGAAAGCCGCGCCTGGGAACAGATCAACCGCTATCGCCCCAGACTGCAAGGCAAGAAGGTGCTGCTGATTACCGGCGGGGTCAAATCATGGTCGGTGGTCGCCGCGCTGCAGGAAGGCGGCATGGAAGTCGTCGGTACCAGCGTGAAGAAATCCACGGCCGAGGACAAGGAAAAGATCAAGGAGATCATGGGCGAGGACGCCCACATGTTCGACGACATGCGTCCGCGCGACATGTACGCCATGCTCAAGGAATCGCGCGCCGACATCATGCTTTCCGGCGGGCGCAGCCAGTTCATCGCGCTCAAGGTCAAAATGCCCTGGCTCGATATCAACCAGGAGCGTCATCATGCCTATGCCGGCTATGTCGGCATGGTGGAACTGGTGAAGCGTATCGACCAGGCGCTGTATCACCCGGTTTGGGAACAAGTCAGAAAGCCCGCACCGTGGGAAGTAACTCCCTCTCCCTCAAAGGGAGAGGGTCGGGGTGAGGGTGGAACGTCAGTTTCCCCGATGACAGTGCCAGCTCCTGAATTGCCCCATTTCACCCCCACCCCAGCCCTCCCCCTGATAGTGGGAGGGAGTTACTGAGATGGCTACCGTCAACACCAATCAGAAAGCCTGCGCAGTCAACCCGCTAAAAATGAGCCAGCCCATAGGCGCGGCACTGGCGTTCATGGGCCTCAATCACTGCCTGCCTACCCTGCATGGTTCGCAAGGCTGCACTTCGTTTGGCCTGGTGCTGTTCGTGCGCCATTTCCGCGAAATGATTCCGCTGCAGACCACGGCGATGAACGAGGTGACGACCATCCTCGGCGGCATGGAGAACATCGAGCAGGCCATCATGAATATCTGGAACCGCAACCAGCCGGAAATTCTCGGGCTGGCTTCAACCGGCCTGACCGAAACCAAGGGCGATGACGTCGATGCCTATATCAAGCTGATACGCGACAAACACCCGGAAATCGCCGACATGGCCATCATCTATGTCTCCACCCCGGATTATATCGGCGCTTTCCAGGATGGCTGGAACAAGGCGGTGGTGCGTATCGTGCAGGAGATGGCGGTGCCGTGCGAGGTCAAACAGGCCAACCGCGTCAATGTGCTTCCCGGCTCGCACCTGACCGCCGGCGACATCAACGAGATTCGCGAGATCATCGAAGCCTTTGGTCTGGAACCGGTATTCATCCCGGATATTTCCGGCTCGCTGGACGGCCATATCCCCGAGGATTTCACGCCCACCACGCTGGGCGGCACGACGCTGCAACAGTTGCGCACCATGGGTGCGGCACGCGCCACCATCGCCATCGGCGACCAGATGCATGCGGCCGCCATCGAGCTGGAAATGAAGACCGGCGTGCCTTATACCATGTTCGACCGCCTGACCGGGCTGGAGGCCAGCGACAATTTCATGCAGCACCTGGCACAGATTTCCGGCCGGCCAGTACCGCAAAAATACCGCCGCCAGCGCAGCCAGCTGCAGGACACCTTGCTGGATGCGCATTTCTACAGCGGCGGCAAAAAGATCGCCATCGGCGCCGAGCCCGACCTGCTGTGGAGCCTCGGCAGTTTCCTCGCCGAGATGGGTTGCGAACTGACGGCCAACGTCACGACCACACATTCACCTCTACTGGAAAAGCTGCCTGCCGAAGAAGTGCTTATCGGCGACCTGGAAGACCTGGAAGCGCGCGCCAAGGACTGCGACCTGCTGATCACGCATTCGCATGGACGCCAGATGGCGGAACGCCTGCACATCCCTTTCCTGCGCATGGGCATCCCGACCTTCGACCGTCTGGGCGCGGCACACAAGGTGATTGTCGGCTACCGCGGCACCCGCGACCTGGCCTTTGAGATCGCCAATATCTTTCTCGCTGACGACCACGAAGTCGGCCCGGAAACCTGGGCGCATGAAGAAACAGAGAATCACTGTGCAGAAGACAGCTGTGCCAGTTGTCATGGCTCGGCTGAAGTCGCACATATCGCATGAACCCATTTTGATTTGATAACCCGGAGAACATCATGAAAGTCGCTTTTGCCACACAAGACCTGAAACGGGTAGATGCCCATTTCGGCTGGGCCAAGAACATCGCCATCTACGAACTGACGCCGGAAGGCTACAGCTTCATCGAATCCGTCGCCTTTGAAGGTGACCTGCAGGAAGACGGCAACGAAGACAAGCTGGCCCCCAAGCTGGAAATCATCAAGGACTGCGCCCTGCTCTATGTTGCCGCCATCGGCGGTTCTGCCGCAGCACGCGTAGTGGCGCACAAGATACACCCGGTCAAGGTGACAGGCCCGGAACCGATCGAGGAAGTGCTGGAAAAACTCAAGGATGTGCTCAACGGCACACCGCCGCCATTCCTCAGGAAAGCGCTGTTGCGCGATCAGGAACGCAGTTTCGATTTCGAAGATGAACCGGCTTGATACATAAGCCACAGAAAACCATTGCTAAAGACACTTTTAGCCACAGAGGACACAGAGCACACAGAGGTAAACCCTCAGACGAATTTCCCTGTGAACTCCGCACCCTCTACGGCTAAAAGATTTTTGAATTCAAGGAGCAACACATGACTGCTACAGCTACCGCAATCGCGGAAACACCAACAGACCCTTGGGCGTCGCCGTTCGTCATCGAACTGGTCAAACAATGGCGCGCCCAGGATACGCACGGCGCATGGGAAGGCAAGGATGACGCCACCCTGCTCGCGCCTTACCTCATCAGCAAGGAACAACGGCGCGAAATGCCGATCATCGGCGATCCGGACCCGGAGACCCTGTGGCGGCTGGAACTGTTCTACAACGCCGTCGGCCTCGCTGTCGAGCGCGAAACCAAGGTCATGGTTTCGCCCATGATGAAGATGCACCACGAAGGTTTCGGCAAGATGATACTCACTGCCGGACGCCTGGTCGTAGTCAACAAACAGTTGCGCGACGTGCATCGCTTCGGCTTTGAAACCATTGAGAAACTGGCCGCCGAAGGTGAAAAGATCGTCGCCGCCGCGGTGGGGATGATCAAGACCTTTCCGGACGTCGCCAACTACGGTTGATCGTCATTCCGGCAATCGTCAGCGATGATCCGGAGTGACGACAAGAAACAGCAAACTGCAAGGAGCAATAAATGAGTGATATCGACACCATCAAGGCCGAAGTGAAAAAGCTCAATGCCCAGGCCACGCAACTGAAGATGGATCTGCATGACCTGTCGGAAGACCTGCCTATCGGCTGGGAAAAGATCCCGGAGATTGCGGCACGGACTTTCAAGGCCTACGAACAACTGACCGCAGCACGCCAGAAACTGGCAGAAACAGGAGGCTGACATGACCTATACCGTAACCCTGCCTGGCGGCAAACTGTGGACACCGCAATTCGCCGAGCATATCGAAGAGGAAAAATGCATAGGCTGCGGCCGCTGCTTCCGCGTGTGCGGGCGTGACGTGCTGCAACTGGTCGGCATTGACGACGAAGGCGAACGTATCGCCGTATCGCTAGGCGACGACGATGACGACGGCGAATACGAAAAGAAGGTGATGACCATCGCCAACCCGGAAAACTGTGTCGGTTGCGAAGCCTGTTCAAAGATCTGCCCGAAGAAGTGCTACACACACGCCCCGGCAGAAGCTTGACGGAGCAAAGCCCGGCCATGCAGGCACAGCCAGTGACGCGCATCGTCCCCATCGTTGATACGGAGAACCGTATCGACGAATACGATGACATCGTGCAGCTCTTGATGGATCACCGTGTCGATAACAGTACCGAGACACACAGGCTAGTGCTGTTCATCGCACAGTCCTGCATGGGCGATAACCATTTGTGGCAGGACATGCAACTGCCGGACCGGCCAGCATTGACGGCACTGATGCAGAAAAACTTCCCTGCGCTTTTCGCCAAAAACAGCGGCAATATGAAATGGAAGAAATTCTTCTACAAGCAGCTGTGCGAACGCGCCGATATCTTCATCTGCAAATCGCCATCCTGCGGCGTCTGTATCGATTACGACAAATGCTTCGGCCCAGAAGAGCCCGGCGGTACGCTATCATGAACATTCCCTGCAGCGTGGACGGAATGGATATGCACGCCGATCTGCACACCGTACTGGGCTACCATCAGTACACCAAACATCGTTTCGAGGCCTACGCACCGGGACCGGCGGCATTGGACTGGGACGACCAGCCGGCAGCCTTCCGTCATTTCGAGGGCGCAGAGCAGATTGCCCTGCCCACGCTTGGCGAAGCGATGCAGGACCCGGCCCTGTCCGCCGCCCTGCATCGCCCATTTTCCGCATTGAACCAACCATTTGCGCCGCCGACTGCTGATGCAGCTTCGCTCAGCGTGCTGTTGCAACTGTCGCTCGGCATCACTGCCTGGAAATCCTATGGGCCTGACCGCTGGGCCGTGCGTGCCAACCCGTCCAGCGGCAACCTGCATCCAGTGGAAGCCTATGTCTTTCTGCGTAACATTACCGGCTTTGCCGATGGTCTCTACCACTATTGCCCGGACAGCCATGCGCTGGAGCTGCGGGCAACATTTACCTCAACAGGTGGTTCGCCCCAGGTGCTGGTCGCACTCTCCAGCGTCATGTGGCGCGAAGCTTGGAAATACGGTGAACGGGCTTTCCGTTATTGCCAGCTCGATACCGGCCATGCCGTCGGCGCACTAAGTTATGCCGCGACTCTGCTTGGCTGGCCGCTGGCAGAACAGAGGCAGGTAGCAACGACGACGCTGGCGCATTGGCTGGGGCTGGACCGTGCCGAGGACTTCACTGCCGGACGCGAGGCTTACACCGAGCGCGAGGAGGCCGAAATCCTGCTGTCATTGACGCCTGAAGCTGAAGATTCGACCTGGCTGCAGCAAGCCTGCGCGACTGCAAGCTGGCACGGCAAGGCATCGGCCATCGACCGCCATCCCATATATCGCTGGCAGGTCATGGACGATGTAGCCATTGCTACAAGACATGGTGCGACAAGACATGCCGCAACAAAAAAACTCTCGCAGAGCAGGACTGGGCAAGCAGATCAAGCATCCGGCACCGGGGCCGATAGCGGCAAGACAGCCGCACAGATCATCCTGCAGCGCCGCAGTGCCCAACGTTTCGATGCAAGACACGTCATGCCGCAAGCGGATTTCCATGCGCTGCTGGCCGCTACGCTGCCGTCGGCACATGCGCCGTGGGATGCACTGGCTACCGGGCCGCATATCAGCCTGGTGCTGTTCGTGCATCGCGTCGAAGGTCTGCAGCCTGGAATGTACCTGCTACCGCGCACCAATCGACTCGCAACCTTGCTGGATGCCAGCCTGAACCCGGACTTTCTGCGCACACCAGTTGAAAATGCACCGCCACATCTGGGCCTGCAACTATTAACGCCGGCACCGCCTGCCGAATTGCATCGCGTGGCGCGCAGCATCAACTGCCATCAGGACATCGCTTCAAATTCCTGCTTTGCGCTAGGCATGCTGGCCGAGTTCGATGCAGCCATCAATGCAGACCCGGCCTGCTATCGCGACCTGCTGCGCGAGGCCGGCCTGATCGGCCAGGTGCTTTACCTGCAGGCCGAGGCGCTGGGCTTGCGCGGCACCGGCATCGGCTGTTACTTCGACGACCCCTTCCACAGCCTTATTGGCTTGAAAGATACGAGCTTTCAGAGCCTTTACCATTTCACGGTAGGACTGCCGCTGGAAGACTCAAGAATTGAAACCACTTCGACTTATGCGCTTTAAGGAAGCACTGATTAAATGGCTACGCGGGCGAATTGCTGCGTTGCGCGGTACTCACAACCTCGCTGTATACCGCATACTATCTCGGCTGTTGCGTTCCGGGCGCCTTGTGGCGTCAAGCCGAGCTGCCTCGGCAGCCGACTTGACGGACACAACCCTTGCGGCTGCACTTCATCCCGCTCGCTCATTTAATCAGCGCCTCCTTAACTTTTGAGCTTTATTTTACGAACCGGGGAACACACCATGACCACCAGCTTCCAACGCATCAGCCCGGCACATGCCGCCGACCACATCCGCCGCCTGCATGCAGGCGTCCGGGCACTGGCACTGTTCGATACCCGCGATGAGCAAAGCTACAGCAAGGAACATATCAAGGGCGCGGACCACCTGAGCGAGCAGGATTTCAGCTACGTCGTATCGACCCTGCCGAAGCACATTCCGGTGATGATCTACTGCTATCACGGCAATGCCAGCCAGATCTACGCCAACATGTTCGCCGATTTCCGCTATACCGAGGTCTACAGCGTCGATGGCGGCTACGAAGCGCTGGCCCCGGCCCTGCCCGATCCGCCTGCACTTGGCGCTGACTCCAGCCCGGAACTGGCCGCCTTCATCGAAGAACATCATTTCGACGCCGACAATCTCGACAGCCCCTGGCACCACGCACTGACTCCACTGATGCGCGCCGCGCTATCGGGACGTGACGACCTGGCAGCAGAACTGCTGACGTATGGCGTCAACATCCACCTGCGCAACAGCGACGGCAACAATGCGCTGTGGCTGGCCTGTGTCTCCGGCAACGCTGCACTGGTACAACGATTGATCGATGCCGGCATCGATCTCGACAATCGCAACCTCACCGGCGCGACCGCCCTGATGTACACCGCATCCAGCGGCAAGCACGAAATGATGGAGATCCTGCTGAAGAATGGCGCTGATGCCTTTATCCGTACCGATGACGACTATCTTGCGGTGGAACTGGCAGCGACAGAGGAATGCCTGCAATTGCTGCGGCATACGGCAGCCTGATCTCTCAATACTTGATCTCAAGTGAAACTACATAAATCACCGCTTCACTTGAGACTGCAATCCATCACAATCACGGCAATACGCTTGCGCTCATCGTCAGAGAGGCTTGCTCGCAGCTGCTCTTCCAACTCTGTCGCACTGGATGGTTTTCTGCCGCCTGAGAGCGGCATTCCTCTACCGCCAAACCAGAACACCAGATAGATGCCATATCCTTCTGTGGCTGGGTCTTGCGTGTACTGACTAATCAACTGGTTCCGAATGGCTGTCCACAAGTCACGGTGATTATCCTTCTTGATTTCAATCGGAACACTGAATCCATTAGCTCCTCCAAAAGAAACACGGATATCTGCCCGCTTATCCTCGGCGTAATAACCTTCCTTTATGGCCTCTAAGCACAGTTTACCCAAGCGCTCTTGCAAATCGGAAAGAAGAGCATCCCGGCACTCATTTTCCGGCTTGGGTATTGTCAGTGCCTTGTTGGAGTCGTCGAAACTCCAATACTGACGGTAATCATTGGTCGAACCATGGAGAATCTTCTCTCTCAATGCCAACAAATTATCCAGCGTCAATGCTGCCAGATCGGCTGGATTAGCTGGTTGCAGATTGCTCAGGGTCTTACAGACTCGCTCCAATTGAGGATGCTGAAACTCATGGTCGCGCTGGATCACGCGCTGGTTGCGCAAGCCAATCCGCAACTCGTCATGCCAGCATGCCAATGCTGGTTGCGCCAGCAAGGTCGCTAAAGCATCTCCTGCCGCTTGGCTCGAGATGCTGCTCAAATGGCGAATCCAGGATTGCACCAGATCTGCCATATTCATGGCGTGAGTTACTCGACTATCCCTGCGGTTGAACCTGTCGTAGGGAGGGTATGCCTTGCCTAACAGCTCGATCAACCATGCGATGCAGTTTTCCGGTAGTGCTCTGGTCAGACTATATTGGTCGTAACGCTCCGAGAAAAACCCCGCCGCATATCCCGCCCTAGTCTGACTTTTTCCGACAAATTGTGCCAGTGGTTGTGCGTAGATTGCTGGATTAGCGACCATTCCAGCAGCCATCCAGTATATCCGCTGCGGATCATCCAACTTTAATCCCAGTTTGGTCGCCACCACTTCCAGAAAAACCGACGCCTCCAAATACCGCAATCCGGCTACCAGCAAATATCGCAAGTTTGACAACTGTGCCTTTTTCGAACGTACAGGAAACCCTTGTAACAACGGCAGCACCGCATATTTTGCAATTTCTGCGCTTTCCTCGTTATAAGCCAGTCCATACAAACCATCGATATGCTCTTTGCCTGCGCGCAAATAAGGAATAGCACATTGCACTAGCACGCTCGCCATCAAGTCAGGTCTGAATCGGCGCAGCATGTCTTCCCATCTAGAATCGCCATGCGCAGAAAAAAGGTGCTGAAACGCAACGATTTTTCTTAATTGGTCATCATCTAGTGATGCAACTTCATCCGGTGAGCTTAACTCCATCCCCGCCTGACAAGGCCAGCATAAGTAATCCCTGCTCCCCTTTAAGCCGGAAGCGACTATTTTTTCCACGCTCGGCAAATCGTTGCGCCTGAGCGCATAACGAAATCCGGATAGCGCATCTTCGACCAGAGACGCATCGTGATCGAGAAAGTTATTCAGTCTCTCTACCGGCGTTTCACCGGAGGCTTCATAAAAGTGCCCAAAATACGCGGAGGCAAGATCAGCCAACACTTTGGGATGTGCGCTACCGTCTCGAATCACAGCTTGATGCTGTCGGAAATACTGCATCCATGCATTTTTGTTTTTTTCTAGTTCAATGTCGTGCTCACGCTTCCATTGAGCATGTTCCAAACGTCCATCATTCAATGGGCAGGATATGTACTGAGCCAGCAAAGCCAAAAATCTTGGATGTTGGGCTACCCAATTCTCCAAGTATTCCAGCGCATCCAGATCGAAGGGACTTACTTGACTTTGTTTACCTAAAATACCGACAGCGTTATCAAAAAATGCTTGTGCCAACTCATCTGGCACTGCGTCATCTGCCTGCTGAAGATACCACTCGGCCATGCCATCGGGTGGCGGCGCGTTATAAAGTCGTGCATTCACCTGATAAAGACAGATGCGAACATTTTCTGCATTAAGACACTGTTTCGCACCGTACAAGATAATGGCCTTATAGCGTTCAGGCCGCTCATGTAGCCAAGCGGCGATGGCTTCGGCATGCTCCCGCTCCAAGTGCCCGGAATATCCGTGACGATCAACCCCAATACCCAACCATTCGTAAAGTCGCTTAATATCGATTTCTTGGCCGACCGATAGCACCCCACGCAGCAGAAACTTCCCTTTGATGCCATCAAGCGTATTTCGATATACCCACTTTTGATCAGAAATATTGCGTGCCACCCATTGATCCAGTAATTCTGGCACATCATTCTCTGGTGTCTTCTCGTGCACTTCGTGTGCCCAGAACCAGCAGTAAGCGCCGATCAAACCATGCTGCTTGGGTGGATGGAGGTAATCAAGCAAATGGGTCGGGGATATGTGAACCGGGTACAAATAATTCAAAAGAACACCCAGCAACTCATCATCGGCATCCTCGACCACACCATCTCGAATTTCGTCCAATAGCCGCAACAACCTGACTGGGGCAGCTGCATCACTTGCGGTAATGCGCATAAAGGCGCGCAAAGCCCCTTTGCGCAGGGTTGGCCAATAATGGCTATCCCGAACTATCCGCAACAAATCGTCCGCCAAACCGGACAACGATTCACCATATTGCAAAGCATCCATGATGCAATCCATAACCACCAGCCACGCGGGATCTGGTTTGGCAAGGTTAAGGATTTCGCGGAATACTTCTTCCATATCAGCTGTTGCCAGAGCGCCAAAACGTGGAGCATCGTGGTAGTTGTAATTCAACCAGACATGCTGTTCAGCCTCGCGATGCAAGATATCAAGCACTCGCCGCTTGTCTTCCTTGGGGAATTCCTTGACATCACCGTAGAGCACCAGCCCCAGCGCATCGCGCTCTATCAATTGACTGCGCCATGGAATTCCGAATACAGCCAGCCAGGCATATAGACCACGCAGTCCCGTCACCACTCCACCGTCGGCACCTGTCATTAGAGCCAAAACACGACCCAATGGCAGACCATGTTGGTTTATTCGATTGGCAAGCCAATGCGCCCCGAGATATTCCGCCACACTACGATGAACCGGTATAAACCTTTCCACGCCATCAGGCTTGAACAAGCGACTTTTGAGCACCACGACCAATGGTAAATCCATATCCGGCGGTGAAAGTTGAGATAAAGTCGCATAGGTATCGCTGGCCTTATCGTCATCCAATGCAAAACCAGCCTGATCGGACAACAGCAGAACGGCGCATAGCCAACCTGCCGATTCCAACAAAACTTCGTCTGAATACTGCGATCCTCGCGTAGCATCACGATGTCGCTTGCTATGTTCCCGCACCATGCGCCTGCAGGCGAGTTCGTAGGTTTCTTGGCGGCTTTCTGGCCATCGCTGCCCCTTTGTGACCGCCTCAATCAGCATGTTCAAGGTTTGCGGGTTAGTCAACCAATCCTGCATGCCAAGTGCGTCGGCCTTCCCCATAAAAGCCGTAGCTTCACCTTCAGCCAGCCGATTCTCAAGAATGGCATGAATATCCACAAGCGTAAGCGGATCAAGCTGCAATACAGCAATAACACCATCGGGGGAAACTTGTTCCAGCCCTTGCCGGTCCGAAGCGCCATACCAATCAGCCGCACGACAGGAAAGGCGGAATTTTGGCCGTCCAAGTTGCTGGAGAACCTTGCGGATATTATCCAGGGCCGCGCCACCTTGTGTGCTTCCAGCACGCATTTCATCCAAACCATCGATAAACAGGGTTTTTCCTCGCCACTCATCACATGGCAGAGTGATAAAGTCCCGGGCACTGACAAGAACTGCATCCGCACCACAAGCTTCAGCTTCCATCTTGAATGCCTTGCTTTTCCCCGCCCCCGGTTCACCCAGCAGCACATAGGCAGAGCACTCGCGGAACACGTGCAACGGACGCGAACTCGCTTCGCCGCCCTCACGTTCGGCGATTTCGATGCAAGTACGTGGGACGAGAAACTCTTCAGTCATATCAATCCAACCAATGTGAGGCATGATAGGAAAGGAATTCCGCTAATGGCACCCCGCCCTCACCGATCAGCATGGTTTTCGTATCCGGGAAGTTTTGCGTAAATAAGTCCAGTCCTTTGGGCTGAGCAAAGTTGTTGCCGCTCTTGACCTCGATTGCCAGCAGACGGCGACCTCTCTCCACAACAAAATCAACCTCGTGCGGGCTCTCGCGCCAGTAATAAAGACGGCAATCCGGCATGCCGGTGTTGTAAAGATGGGCACCGACTGTGCTTTCCACGAGTCTCCCCCAATAGGTCCGGTCTGCCCGAGCCTGCGCACGGCTGTAACCTGACTCAACCGCCATCAATGCTGTATTAAGCACATTCAGTTTTGGTGCTGAACCACGTTGACGATGGCGTTGCCCGGCATATTTCTGCAGACCTGCCAGTAATCCCGCCTGTGTAAGCAATTCAAGGTAGTGTGCCAGGGTAGTAGCATTACCAGCATCCTGCAGTTGCCCTAACATCTTGGTATAAGAAAATATTTCCCCAGATTTTGCGCAGCCAAGATAAAACGCACTTTTAAGCAATGTCGGCTTGTCCACTCGCGTCATTAGCAGAATATCTTTCTCGATACTGGGTTGAACCAGCGCATCGCGAACATAATTCCGCCAACGCAGCTCGTCACGCATATATGGCATGCTGCCCGGATAGCCTCCGAAATATACATAATCATCCAGTTCCAACCCGAAGGCCTCGTGCATTTCTGGAAAAGACCAATGCGCCACACGAATCAACTCATATCGCCCGGCCAGACTTTCAGTCATCCCTTTCTGCATGAGTAGCGGAGAGGAGCCAAGCAGAACCACATGCAGGTTCAATCCTTCGGCACGATCTGCATCCCACAGCCCTTTTACTGTGTCCGACCAACGGTTTATTTTCTGGATTTCGTCGAGAACAAGAATGTGTCCCGGTTCTGAGTTGCGTGCGGCACCTCGTGCTTGTTGCCAGCTCCGTACAAGCCATGCCGCATCTCTTGGAACACCGGCAATATCTTCTGTGTCCACAGAACCCAGCGCAGGTAAGCCTGGTGCAGGTTCTCGTCCATCGGGGTCAACCGACAGGAATGTATATTGTTGTTCGGGGAAGAAGCTTAATGCCTGCTTGACCAAGGTGGTTTTCCCCACCTGTCGAGGGCCTGCTACGATTGTGACCAAACGCACAGGCTCTTGGAGCCGTTGGTGTAATAGTGAAACCTGTTCGCGCTGGTATACAGATGTCATGACTGTTTAATATATTGAGTAAATTTGCTCAATATATTAAACGAGCGTTATGACTGTGACAACAATTTAAATCAGTACAACCAGTTAGGGCCGCTTGGAAAAGTTCAAACGACCCTAATATCTCACATAAAACTCAACACTTCCACCGTCACATCCTCGTCGCCGAGAGTCGCCTGGCAGGCCAGGCGCGACTTGGAACCGACACCGACGATAGTATCCAGCTTCTCGTTTTCCTCACGCTGGATTCTCGACAGGCTCTTGCGGCCCTCCTGCACGAAGATATGGCAGGAACCGCACTCGGCCTTGCCATCACACTTGTGTGCAATGTCTATACCGGCAGATAGCAGGGCTGAGAGTATGCTGCTTCCTGTAGCGGCTTCTGTTGTTTTGCCGGATGGCTGGATGGTAACAACTGGCATTTGTTTCACTCCTTATTCGATTGATAGCTTGTCTGATTTGTCGCAAATAGCACACGACAGCACCGTAAATCAGGTGCATAACAGCTAAAAGCAAATGCTGTACCGGGCAACAGAAAACTTCGCAAAGACCAGGCAATCTTATTGATTGAAGACTTGTTTTACGTCATCGCCACTGGATGCATGTAAAAGGAAGGATGCAAGCACAAGGAAAGGACCTTGCATGAAAGTGATTGTCATCGGGGCGGGCGTCATCGGCATCACCACAGCCTGGTATCTGGCACGGGCCGGCGTGGAAGTCATCGTGATAGAGCGCCAGCCACAAGTGGCGCTCGAGACCAGCTTTGCCAACGCCGGACAGATCTCGCCCGGATATAGCGCTCCGTGGGCAGCGCCCGGCATTCCACTGAAGGCACTCAAGTGGCTGTTCCAGCACCATGCACCGTTATCCTTCAGATTCGACGGCACACTCTGGCAATGGCAGTGGATGGGCGCGATGCTGATGAACTGTACGCAGACGCGCTATATTGAAAACAAATCGCGCATGCTGCGCCTTGCGACATATAGCCGCGACTGTCTGGAGGCGTTGCGCGACGAGCTCGACCTGCAATATGAACAGCGTACAGGCGGCACCCTGCAAGTGTTCCGCACCCAGCAGCAACTCGATACGGCAGCGCGCGATGCCGATATCCTGGACAGATTCGGCGTTGCCTACGAATTGCTGGACAGTGCAGACTGCGCAATTGCCGAACCCGCCCTGTCCGCTGTCCGCCACAAACTGACCGGCGGGTTACGCCTGCCGAGCGATGAAACCGGCGATTGTTACCTATTCACGACCCGGTTGGCAGAAGCAGCCGCGAAACTTGGAGTGGAATTCAGGTTCAATGAGTCCATCCGCAGTATCCATCGGCAGGCAGGCACCTTCCAGGTTGAAACCGATCACGCGCTGCATGTTGCAGAGCATGTGGTGGTTGCGGCGGGCAGCTACTCACGTCAACTTTTGCAAGAACTGGGCATTGCGCTGCCGGTGTACCCGGTCAAGGGCTATTCCTTGACTTTACCCATCAGGCAACCGGACTCGGCACCCGTGTCCACCGTCATGGATGAAACCTACAAGGTCGCCATCACCCGCTTCGATCATCGCATCCGCATCGGCGGTATGGCCGAACTGGCCGGATTCGACCTCAGCTTGCGCCCGGCCCGGCGTGCGACACTGGAAATGGTGGTTGCCGACCTGTTCCCGCAGGCGGCTGACCTATCCCAAGGTACATTCTGGGCCGGGCTACGCCCGATGACGCCGGATGGACCGCCGTTGATAGGCGCGACCAGCATCCCCGGCCTCTGGGTGAATACCGGCCACGGGACTTTGGGTTGGACCATGGCCTGCGGCTCTGGCCGGCTGCTGGCCGACTTGATGACCGGCAAACCAAGCGAGATTCCTGTCGCAGACCTGGGTTTGAAGCGCTAGCACCGCGGCTGGGGAGCTACCGGGGCTGATGCAGCCCATTTATTCCATCAGTGCCACGGACTTGACCTGCAGCCAGACCATCTGGCCGGGCGTTACGCCAAGCACAGCGACTGCGCGCTGCGTCATTCGGGCCACCAGCGCAGAGCTGCCGACGTATACCCGCACCAGTGCCAGCCCCGGATGGTGGTCATCGGCAATGGCATCTACCCTGCCCGGCAGGATATTCTGGATACTGGTATTCTCCTGCTCCTGCGTTGACAGGCTGACATCCCGGGCAAGAACCCTTACCCGGACGCGGCGGCCGGTCTCCAGACCCTGATCGCGGGTCCACAGGCTACCGCCGTTAAAATCCACCCGCGCCAGATGCCATTCACTATCCCGCTCGGCGACGACGGCATCCAGCACCACCCCGGCATCCTCACCCAGTTGGAAAGGCAGGTCGAGCCGTGCCAGAGTCTCCAGCAAGGGGCCCTGCGCCACCGCCCTGCCGTCCTCCATGGCGACGATGTAATCGGCGAGCCGCGCGACTTCGTCCGGCGAATGGCTGACATAAAGCACGGGGATTTCCAGTTCATCGTGCAGGCGCTCCAGATAAGGCAATATCTCCTGTTTGCGCTTGAGGTCGAGTGCCGCCAGCGGTTCATCCATCAGCAACAGGCGCGGATTGACGGCCAGCGCCCGCGCGATGGCTACACGCTGGCGTTCACCACCAGACAGCCGGTCCGGCTTGCGTTCGAGCAAATGACCGATACCCAGCAGTTCGATGGCCTGCTCCAGGCTGAATTTATGATTACCGGCGATGCGCCGCATGCCGTAACGCAGGTTACCCATGACCGAAAGATGCGGGAACAGGCTGGCTTCCTGGAATACATAGGCCAGCGGCCGTTTGTGCGTCGGCAGCCAGAAATCCTCACGTTGCCAGACATCGCCATTGATGCTCATCCGGCCATGCGGCGTGCGCTCCAGCCCGGCGATGCAACGCAGCAAGGTGGTCTTGCCGGAGCCGGAGTGACCGAACAACGCCGTCACACCCCGCCCCGGCAGGGCCAGATCGACATCCAGGCTGAAGCCGGGCCAGGTGACGTGGAATTTTGCCTTGATCTCGACCATATTCATGCAGCCCTTCTGGCAGGCCGCCAGACATAGATCGTCAGCAGCACGACAAAGGAAAATACCAGCATGACGGCTGACAGATTGTGCGCCTGCATGTACTCCAGCGCTTCCACATGGTCATAGATCTGCACCGAAGCTACGCGGGTCTCGCCCGGGATGTTGCCGCCTATCATCAGGACAACGCCGAACTCGCCGACCGTGTGCGCAAAAGTCAGGATGGAAGCCGAGAGGAATCCGGGCCAGGCCAGCGGCACCACCACCGTGAAAAAGGCATCCAGCGGTGAAGCGCGCAGCGTGGCGGCAACCTCCAGCGGACGCTCGCCTATACTTTCGAATGCGGACTGCAGCGGCTGCACCATGAACGGCAGCGAATAGAACACCGAAGCGACCACCAGCCCCCAGAAGGTAAAGGGCAGCAGGCCGATGCCCAGCGCTTCGGTCAGGTGGCCGACCGGACCATTCGGCCCCATGCCCAACAGCAGGTAGAAACCCAGCACGGATGGCGGCAGCACCAACGGCAAGGCCACAACCGCGCCTATCGGCCCCTTCCACCAGGCCTTGGTACGTGCCAGCCACCAGGCGATGGGTGTGCCCACCAGCAGCAGGATCAGGGTGACGATACTCGCCAGCCGAATGGTCAGCCAGATGGCCTGCAGGTCACTATCGCTCAGGTGCATGCGTGTCTTTCAGCAGTTCGGTCATTCAGTTCGGTCATGAGAATTCTACTCAAATACATGAGTGCCATTGTGTAGTTTTACGGTTGAGCAAGGGTTTCATCCGGCAAGACAAATCCATATTTCGTCATCACCGCGCGTGCCGATTTGCTGCTCATGTAGTCGGAGAAACGCTTGGCCAAGGGCTTGCCCTCGGCACGTTTGGTGATGATGAAACCCTGCTCCAGCGGCTCGTGCAGTTTGTCAGGAATCAGCCAGTAGCCGCCCTTGCCGGCCAATCCGGGATTGACCGCCAGCGCCAATGCAATGATGCCGACCTGGGCATTGCCGGACTGCACGAACTGCGCCGTGTGGGCAATGTTCTCGCCATACACCAGTTTGGGTTCAACCTTCTCCCACAGGCCGGATGACCGCAGCGCTTCCTCAGCGCGCTTGCCGTAAGGCGCGTGTCTGGGGTTGGCAATGGCGATACGCGTGATTCCGGCATCCAGCAGGCTTTCCAGCGTCATCTGTGTAGCATCCATGGTCGCGCTCCAAAGCACGATGCGGCCAAAAGCATAGGGTGTCACCTCTGAGGCGGCGAGCCCGGCCTTCGCCAGAGCTCGCGGAAAAGCGATGTCGGCAGAAAAATACAGGTCATATGGAGCACCTTGCTGAATCTGTGTATTGAACTTGCCAGACGAACCATAGATAACTTCTACTTCATCTCCAACATTTTCCTGTTTGAAAGAAGTCACGATTTCATCCATGGCAAATTTCAGGTCAGCCGCGGCGGCAACCGTGATTTTTTCCGCATTCGCCGGCAGGGCGACGCTCATGGCGCAGAGAAAGAACAGAATATGCAATGGCCTCATGATGGACTTCCCTAAAAATCGAACTGCGCACGCATGGTGAACGCATCTTCGTCGTCGAAATCCTTGCCGTTGCTAATCACGTCGCTATCGAAACGCGTACGCACATAATTGGCAACCATGCGGACATTGGGGTTGAGTGTCCAGTTGGCGCCCAGCGTCCAGGCGTGTGCGTCGTTGGTCTTGCCTGCTGCGAGCCTGCCGGTGCCGGCGGCGTTGCTGGAGAGAAAATCATCGCCATCGAAACTGCTGTAACGCAGACCGACCTGCAGCGCGCCCCAGCCGTCGCCATCAAAGCTGAAGTTCTGTTTCGGGCGCAGACGGCCGAATACGCCATCCTTGTAGGTGCTGGCGAAGCTCTCGCCCGTCACCAGCCAGTTCAGGCTGGCGTACCAGGCCGACATGTCGCGGTCGAAGCCCTTGCCCTCGAATTCAGCACGCATATACTCGCCCTGCAGTTTGACCGGGCCATGCGCCATCGCCAGTTCTACGCCGCCGCGGTCGCGATCGACGTTATCAGTGAACTTGTTGGGCGTGGTATCTGCAGTCGAGAAAAAAGTATAGCCTCTGCCCTCCGTACGCATGGTGGGAATCGGCGAATTGCCCTCCTGCCGGCCCTTGGCATAGAAACCGCCCACATGCACCACGCTATCCTTCCAGCCGGCCCATTCGGCAATGTTGCCGGTGACGCGTGCCATCAGGTCCTTATTGTCGTACTCGACATCGCTTTCGTCCGAGTTGTTGCCGTTGATCCAGGCCGCGCTGTAGTAAACGCCCTTGAACGGCGAACCATGCAGCATGATGCCGCGATCATAGGAGCCGCCCAGGATGGCATCAGCCATGCTGCGCTCCTGGAAATCCAGAAAACGGGTACTCGTGGAGCGTTCCAGCCCGTAGAAGGGCTTGAATTGGCCAAGACGCAGCCTGGCTGCCTTGAACTTGTCGATGTCGAAGTAAGCATAGGTCAGGCTGGTTGAACCACTTGCATACTCGCCTTCCACTCTGGCCGAATAATCCTGGTAGAAGGTCATGGTGCCGCCCAACCTGGCGCGCCGCAGGCTCCAGGTATCGGCCGCCGCCTGGTCAGGATTAAAAGCCCGGCCGTCAAACTGCACCCGGCCATTGATCGCCAGTTGCCAGTTACCGCTGCCATCCTCAAACTTCACGCCATCCTTGAATGAGGCCAGCACCGGTGTGCCAGCACTCTTGCCTTTGTCATCGGCCTTGGCCTTCTGCAAGCTTTTCAACTCCTCCGCCATCGCCTGCATCTGCAGTTGTTGCTGTTCCAGCATTTTCTGCAGCTGGCTAATCCGGTCATTATCACCGTCATCCGCCTGCACCACGCCGCTCATGATGAGCAACAGCGTACCCAGGCTCAATTTCGCCGTCCATTTCATTTCAATCCCCTTTTCACAAGATAAAAAATTCATTCGCAATAAATCTGACTACATAGCGCAAAACAAAAAAACTGCAGCCAATCTTTAACTACTGACACCCATTATCACGCTACTGGCCTTGAACACCGCACAGACCTCGATCCCTTCTTTCAACCCCAGGTTGCCGATACTATCGTTGGTGATCACCACGCTGACGGTATTGCCGCCTTCGAGGCGCATGACCACCTCGGCATTCACATTGCCCGGCACAATGCGCTCGATATGGCCGGTCAGCCTGTTACGGGCGCTGAGCTTGTCAGCTATATCCGGCATGGCAAGAATGATCCAGCTCGCCTTGACCAGAGCCCAGGCCTCACTGCCAACTCTCAGATCAAGCTCATTCAAGCCGTCATGCGTAATGACAGAATGGATCTTGTCACCCCCGGTCAGGCTCAGCTCGACCTCGACATTGACGGGTCCCAGCTTGATGGCACTAACCTTGCCGAAAAACTGGTTACGGGCACTGGTTTTCACGGACAGCCTCCTGATCATCTGGTAAATATTGTCAAAATCCTGGATACCGGCACTGGCAGCTTCCAGAAAGCGTTTCTGCTCCCGGCGCAAGGCCCGGTAGGTATCAATCAGGCGGATACCGGTCGCCGACAACTGCGTACCGCCGCCACCTTTGCCGCCGGTCATGGTCACTACCAACGGCTCGCCGAACATGCCGTTCATGGCATCCACTGCATCCCATGCGCCTTTGTAACTGAGCCCCACCGCCTTGGCTGCCTGCGTGATGGAACCGCAATCGCCGATCATCTCCAGAAGCGCGATGCGCTTGTCGCTCAGCAGGTGTTGATCGTCCCTGCCCATAGCCAGCGAACCGACTATCTTCAACTCCTTGTGCTCGGCCATAAATCTTTCCGCCTTTGTCGTAATAAAGACGATTATATATCGATAGCTAAAGCAATGCAGATTCCATGCCAATACTATTCAACTATTAATATTCATAATGTTATAACTATTAATTAATGTAAATTATAGGTACGTACACCGCATTTGTCGCATTTGCGACAAGCATTTCATACCGCCAGCGAAAACAATTCCGGCTGGTTCTTGCGGTATACCCGCAACCACATCAATGTCGCCGGCACCATGGAACGCACGGCAAACCAGAGGGCATCGCGTTCGAATCCGCCAACCAGTTTCAGCTGCGAATCCAGCACTGCCCAGCCCGACCATTCGATCTCCGGCATCTGCCATTTGAGTTCGTCCGGCAGGTTGGCCGCGCTTTCGGCCATGATGCGCATCTGCCGCAACACCTCCTGCTGCGTGATGCGACTGCCAAAGAATTCTTCCGGCTCTATACCTTCCGTCAGCGTCATGATCGCTTCACTGGCTTCTTCCAGAATTCCAAGCAGCGCTCCACCAAACAGTGTCATGCAGCGGCTCCCACAGCATAAGCCTCAATCACCGAAGCACCGACCGTATCCTGCGGATCGATCTCGCGCAGTTTGGCGAGAATTTCATGGGCTTCCGCCACGCGTTCATGACGCAAGCGGATAAAGGCCAGCGCCTTCAGGCTGAACAGGTAGAAATGCTGCGGAGATGCCACACTGCCCCAGTCGCAGGAAGCGCGGTCAAGCAGACGCCAGTCAGAGCTAATGCCAGCCAACCGCGCGGCGGCATCCAGCGCCATACAGGCGGCATGATCGGCATCGGTCAGACGCTTGCGGTTGAAGTACAGCTTGTAGAGCAGGTAATAAACATGCAGGCAATCCGGATCCGTCGCCTGCGCGCGCCACAACAAGGATTCCGCTTCGCGCCATTCAGCCAGTGCTGCCAGCGCCGCAGAAACATAGCCTGCCACGCGCGGCGGCAGGTCGTCGGGCAAGGCAATACCCTGAAAAACCTGGTTACCAGACACTTACCGGCGCTTTCAGGCGCTCGACCACTTCATCGCCCAACAGGTGTTTATCAATGATCTCGACCACGTCTTCCTTGCTGACACCGCTGTACATGACAGCGTCCGGATAGAGCAGCACATTGGGGCCGCTATCGCATGGGCCAAGGCAACCGGAATAGGTCATGGAAAACTTGTCCCACAGATTACGCGCCTGTGCCTGCTGCCAGAAGGCCTGCACGATATCGTTGCCGCCTTTGGCCTGGCACGAACCGCGGGGATGGCCGGCGGGACGTGCCTGATTGCAGACAAAAACGTGCTTGAGGGGTTTGGGCATGATGACTCCTGATAATTAAAACTAAATCGAATCAGCCACAGAGGACACAGAGATCACAGAGAAAATCATTGCTTCACCAATCGTTGTTACTGAAACGGTTTTTCTCTGTGTCCTCTGTGATCTCTGTGGCAAAAAATTATTTTCAACCGAACTTGAACAGAATGCCGTAGCCGCCGCGTGGATAATCCCATTCGACGTTATGGTGTTCGTCGCAGATGATGCGGCAGGTACCGCATTCCAGGCAGCCGTCACTGATAACCGTGACCTGGCCGTTGCCTTCCATGGTCCAGCAACCTGCAGGGCAGCACACAGTGCAAGCCTGCGCCTCACAGTCGTTGCGACACTTGTCCTCGTCAATGATGGCGATGTGCGGATGGCCGGAATCGACCTTGTAGCGGTTCTGGAACAGTTTCTCTTCTACCTTGATCGCACTCATTCGAATGCCCTCCACAATTTGAATGTATCGCCCAGCAGACCGAACAACGAGCGGCGGCGACGGAAAGTACCGCGGATTTCGCGTTCCTTGGATTTCTTGTCCACGCCGTCCACCGTCAGCATGGTGCGGGCGGCATTGGACAGCATTTCCGGATAGTCATTGAAGAACTGCGGATTGCTATGGAACACGTCCGGCATGTTCTTGTACTTCTTCATATCCTTCATGACAAAGCTCTCGTCCAGCTTGGCCTGATAGCGCTTGAGGTTGGCCGCACTGAATGCCTTGCCTTCATTCTTCAGCTCGATCAGTGTTTCGGCCGCATGCATGCCGGTGGTCATCGCCAGGTTGGAGCCTTCGCGGTGCACGGCATTGACGAACATGCCGGCATCGCCGACGATCATCCAGCCCTCACCGTAGATGGGCGGCATCGCGTTGTAGCCACCTTCCGGAATCAGGTGGGCGGTGTATTCCTTCATTTCGCCGCCCTGGATCAACGGCTTGATCGCCGGGTGCTCCTTCATCTCTTCCAGCAGCGCATAAGGCGTGGTGCCCTGTTTCTTGAAATCGGACAACATGCAGCCGACGCCGATGGTCACCGATTCGCTGTTGGTATAGAGGAAGCCGGTGCCCATCATGCCCTTGGTGATCTTGCCTACCATCTCAATGACGACGCCTTCGGTGCCTTTGACATTGAAGCGCTGCTCGATCAGCTCCTGCGGCATGAAGTGAATTTCCTTCACCGCCAGTGCCACATCCTTGGGCTGCAATTCGGGGTGAAAGCCGGCCTTCTTGGCCAGCAAGGAGTTCACGCCGTCGGCCAGGATCACCGCATCGGCATAGATCTCGCCGCCCTGGCGGTCGGTCATGACGCCGATCACGCGCTCGCCATCCAGCAGCAGATGGGAAACCGTGGTCTCGCAAATCACCAGGGCTCCTGCCGCCTTCACGCGTTCTGAGAACCACTTGTCGAACTGCGAACGGATCATGGTGTAACGGTTGTAGGGCTGCTTGTTAAAGGCGTCCGAACGGTAATGCGAACCGATATAGGATTCGTCATCCAGCACCCACATGCGCTGCTCGATGATATGGCGTTCCAGCGGCGCATCGTCGCGGAAATCCGGAATCATGCGCTCCAGCGCGTCGGAATAAAGGATGGCGCCCTGCACATTCTTGGAACCGGGCGATTCGCCACGCTCGATCTGCAAAACACTCAAACCGGCCTTGGCCAGCGTATAAGCCGCGGAGTTGCCGGAAGGCCCGGCACCGACGACGATGACATCGAATTTTTCAGCCATGGTGTGTTCTCCTTATCCGGCTTTCCTGGCGGTAGCCAGATGCGCCTTGAATGCTTCAGTCAATGCGGGAAGTATGGTCATGGCGTTGCCGACGATACCGTAGTGGGCAAAATCGAAAATCGGCGCATTCGGGTCATTGTTGATGGCGATGATGCAGTCCGAGGCATCCATGCCGACGCGATGCTGAATCGCACCGGAGATGCCGGCGGCGATATAGAGCTTGGGGCGCACGGTCTTGCCGGACTGCCCGACCTGACGCTCAAGGTCCAGCCAGCCGGCCTGCACCACCGGGCGCGTCGCACCGACCTCGGCACCGAGCACATTGGCCAGGTCCCAGATCAGTTTGAAGTTCTCCGGCTTCTTCATGCCGCGGCCGCCGGAAACGATGATGTCGGCGAACGGCAGCTGCGGTTTGTCCTGCATCTCGTCCGGGATGAATTCCAGCACCTTGGTGATGATGGAAGACTCCACCATGCCCAGCTTGTCTTCCAGGATGCGGCCGCTGCGCGTTGCATCGCGATCCGGCATGGCCATCACGCGCGGCCGCACCGTCGCCATCTGCGGCCGGTAATTGAGGGTCTGGATGGTGCACAGCAGGCTGCCGCCGAAGGTCGGGCGTGTCGCCAGCAGGCTGCGGGCTTCGAGGTCGACATTAAGCTCGGTACAATCAGCTGTCAGGCCGGTCTTCAATGTGGTAGCCACGCTGCCCGCCAGGTCGCGGCCAAGTGTGGTAGCCCCCAGCAGCAGGATTTCAGGCTGGTATTTATTGACCAGATCGGTCAGCCCCTTGGTATAGGGTTCATTGCGATAATCGGTGAGCAGCGGGTCTTCGACCAGATAACAGAGATCGGCACCGTGAAAGAAGGCTTCATGGCAGAAACTGCGCGTGGTGTCGCCCGGCTGTCCCATGACCACCCCTGCCAGTTCCACGCCCAGCATATCGGCCAGTTTCCTGCCCTCACCCAGCAGTTCCAGCGAAACCGGATGGATGGCGCCACGTTCGTGCTCGACGAATACCCACACGCCCTTGTAACCCAGCAGGCTTTCATCCAGTTGCAGCTTCTTCTTGCCGGCCGCCGGTTTTTTGGCTTCGGTTGCTTCGCTCATTTTAGAATCCTTTTCAAAACCTGACTGCTAGCCACAGAGCACACAGAGGCCACGGAGAAATAACATTTGTCCTTTGAGATTTTCTCTGTGTTCTCTGTGTTCTCTGTGCCCTCTGTGGCTAAAATAATTTTTCATACCGCCCTCTTGGCGATCTCTTTTTCCAGCTTTGGATGCTTGTTGAACATCTTGGCCAGCAGCGTCACGCTCAAGTCGCCGGGCTCGTTGCTTTCGCACTGGATAATCTCGGCTTTCACTGCACGCGGCGTCGGTGCAAACACCTTGGAAACGACTGTCGGCGAACCCTTGAGGCCGGTCTTGGTGATATCCTCGATACCGGCGTCATCCTTGTTCCATATCTTCACTGGGTAACGCGAGGCGCGGAACATGTTGGCCATGGTCGCAAAACGCATCTCGTTGTTACCTTCCAGCACCGTGATCAAACATGGCGTGCTGGTCTTGAGCACCTGCACGCCACCTTCGGAGCGACGCTCAACGACAATCTCGTCGTTCTCTGTATCCAGCGAGCGCACCTTGGAGACATAGGTCAGCAACTGCATGTCCAGACGCTTGGCCACACCGGGCCCGACCTGCGCCGTGTCGCCATCGATGGTCTGCTTGCCGGTGAACACCAGATCAACCGGCATGTCCTTGCTGATCTGAGCGATAGCCGAGGCCAGCGCATAACTGGTCGCCAGTGTGTCCGAACCGGCAAACACGCGATCAGTCACCAGTACGGCATCATCCGCGCCGTAAGAGATAGCCTTGCGCAAGGCGGCTTCTGCCATCGGCGGACCCATGGTCAGCACCGTCACCCGGCCGCCGTACTGGTCCTTAAGACGTAGCGCTTCTTCCAGCGCATAGAGGTCATAAGGATTGACAATGGCCGGCACGCCCTGGCGCATGATGGTATTGGTCACCGGGTGCACACGAATCTGTGCACTGTCCGGAACTTGTTTGATACAAACGACGATATGCATTGCTGACTCCATTTCCTTGCCGCTATTGCTTGCTTGATATGACTACAGCAACCTCTGTGCCAGACCATATATTCGTGAATATTTAGCTTTAATTCATACACTTATTGATTATCACCAGCCATCAGCCAGTTTGTCGCAAATACGACAAAATCAGGCATGACGTTCGGCCAATGTATCTTTCAGCTTGCTGATGCTCACCGTTTGCACGCCATCCGCCTCCTGGAACACCTTGAACACTTTCTCGGTGGCCGCATTCGACTTGACGAAATCGGCATAGGCCATTTCCAGCCGTTTCTTGTATTCGGCACGCTCATCCGCCTCTGACAAACCCTCGGCCACTTGATCACGCCCCAGATACTGCTGAAAGCGCTTGAGTATGTGCAGGCGGTTCACATGTACGACCGGCGGGTCATAATCCACTTCCAGAAAATTCAGGAACTCCTCGGCTGAGGAAAATTTCTGCATGGTGTCGACTAGGCTGCTCATGATGTCTCCGTTGATTAAAGTAAGGTTTTTCAGGTTTTCCAGAATCAGTGCACGATAATGTCGCCGGACGGTCTTCCCGGCGTGCCGGCTTCCACCAGTTCCTTGCCGTCGCGGTCCTGTTGCAGCTTCAGCATCACCAGCTGCACTTCCAGATCGTCGATGCGTTCAAGCAGGGTTTCTACCGCATGGCCGACCGGATCCGGCATCAGGTGATGGTCAAGGTCTATGCCCTTTTGCGGCTGGCGCCGCTGATCTTCAGGCAATACGACGCGGCCGGGAATACCGACCACCGTCATGCTTTCCGGTATGTCATGGATAACCACGGAATTGGCGCCGACGCGCGCATCGCGGCCCACCGTCACCGGGCCCAGTATCTTGGCGCCGGCCCCGATCATGACACCGTCGCACAGGGTCGGATGACGCTTTCCCGCGTTCCATGACACGCCGCCCAGCGTGACGCCGTGATACAGCGTGACGTCATTGCCGACTTCGGCCGTCTCGCCGATGACCACGCCGCAGCCATGATCGATAAAGAAACGCCGGCCTATGGTGGCACCCGGATGAATGTCGATCTGGGTAAACATACGGGACAAATAACTGAGCCAGCGCGCGGCAAAGCGCATGCCGCGCTTCCACAGGCCGTGTGCCATGCGATGGGCGATGATGGCATGCAGGCCCGGGTAGGTCAGCAGCACCTCCAGCCGGTTGCGGGCTGCCGGGTCGCGGTCGAACACGCAATCCAGGTCTTCTTTCATCAGGCCGAACAGCGTACTCATGACAGCCTCCTTTCATCGCGTTCATTGATGCGCAGCGATTCCAGGTACATGCGCATCAGCTCTTCCGTCTGCGGATTGCGTTTGTTGCTGCTGGCAAACTGGCGGATCAACGCCAGCACCTGCGGGGTTTCCTGGTCCTGAAGATTGATGCCGAGCTGGGCATAGGCGTGTTTGACGCCATGACTGCCGGAATGCTTGCCAAGCACCAGCCGGCGGTCACGGCCGACCTGTGCCGGGTCGAAGCTCTCATAGGTCGTCGGGTCCTTCAGCATGCCATCCACATGCAGGCCGGATTCATGCGTAAAGACCGCCTCACCGACAATGCTCTTGTTCGCCGCAACGGTGCGGCCGGAAGCATCCGCCACCAACCGGGAAATGCCGGGGAAACTGCGGGTATCGACACCTGACTCGATGCCGTGCAGGCGCTGCAAAGCCATCACCACCTCTTCCAGCGGCGCATTACCGGCGCGTTCGCCGAGTCCGTTGACCGTGGTATTGACATGGCTCGCCCCGGCCAAGGCAGCGGCGATGGAATTGGCGGTCGCCAGGCCGAGGTCGTCATGCGCGTGGATTTCAATTTCCATCTCCACCGCACGCGCCAGTTGATTGATGCGATTGAAAGTAACGAAAGGATCGAGCACGCCCAGCGTGTCGGCATAACGAAAGCGACGGGCACCGGCGGCCTTGGCCGTCGCAGCCACCTGCAGCACAAACGCCTGGTCGGCGCGCGAGGCATCCTCGCCACCCACCGAAACTTCCAGTCCCAGGTCGCAAGCCTTGCGGACGAAATGCCATATCTGCTCCAGCACCCAGTCACGGTTGCGGCGCAATTTACGCTCTATGTGCAGATCGGACACCGGCAGGGAAAGATTGACCAACTGCGCGCCGGACTGCCGGCAGGCTTCGAGGTCGGCTTCGGTCATGCGCCCCCAGACCATCAACCGGCTCGGCAGGCCAAGCGCGGCAATGGCGCGGATATCCTCGATCTCCGCCATGCCCATGGCAGGAATGCCTACTTCCAGCTCCGGCACCCCGGCATCCGCCAGCGCCTTGGCAATCGCCAGCTTCTCGCCGCGCGAAAATGCCACGCCGGCGGTCTGTTCGCCGTCGCGCAAGGTGGTGTCGTTAATAATGATGTTGCTGTCAGCTTGTCGCATTTGGCCGCCTCAAGTCTTTTCAACAGAGACTGAAGCATAGCCTGTGCCAGCGTGGATATTTATTTATTGGTGTTTATATTCAAACACTTGAAACCATATAAACCTGCCAGCTCTTTGTCTGCATTACGACAAACGACACATGGGGATATACAGGGAAGTAACAGGGAAGCGCTGATTAAATGTGCGAGCAGAATGGGCTGCCAGGACCATAAAGATACTGGCAGCCCGGTGTGGTGGATATTGTGCTACTCGTGTTCGCGTGCGTGGTTAAGGCTGTAGCGCGGCAACTCGACGGTCAGCGGCGCTTCGCCCACCTTGATCTGGCATGCCAGCCTTGAGGTGGGCGTCAGCCCCCAGGCTTCGTCCAGTTGGTCTTCTTCGTCATCCGCTGCGGGTGGCAGCGAGGCAAAACCTTCGCGCACGATGATGTGGCAGGTACTGCAGGCACAGACGCCATCGCAGGCGTGCTCGATCTCGAGCCCCGCTGCGAGCAAGGCATCGCACAGCACCTTGCCCGGTTTGACGTCCAGCGCTTTACCTTCCGGGCAGACATCGGCGTGCGGAAGAATGGTGATGATGGTCATATCTCGATACTCTCAAGTTGTTTGCCGGATAGTGCACGCCGCACTGAAGCGTCCATGCGACGGCCGGCAAATTCCACAGTCGCAGAATTCAAGGCCTCCGTCGCCTGACGCAGGGATTCCAGGCTGTTGGCATCGCCCATGATCAATAGTTCGGCCAGTTCGTAGATACTGGTCCAGATGGCATCCCACTCCGGCTTGCTCAGCAGTTCATGGCCGTTCTCCGCCATTGCGGCTTCGGTCGCGTCGAGCAGGCGTCGCGCCTCCACTTGTGCCTCGCGCAGCATGCGCATGGTCTTGTCATGCTCCGCATTGGCAATGCCGGAACTCAACATGCCGAGAATCTCGGCATCGCTCAGGCCGTAGGAAGGCTTGACTGCCACACTGGCTTCCACGCCACTGGTCTGTTCACGGGCACTGACAGAGAGCAGGCCATCGGCATCGACCTGGAAAGTCACCCGAATGCGCGCGGCACCCGCCACCATGGGTGGAATGCCACGCAATTCAAACCGTGCCAGCGAACGGCATTCGGACACCAGTTCACGTTCACCCTGCACAACATGGATACTCATGACCGTCTGGCCGTCCTTGAAGGTGGTGAAATCCTGCGCGCGCGCCGAAGGGATGGTCGAGTTGCGCGGAATAATCTTTTCCGTGAGTCCACCCATGGTCTCCAGCCCAAGCGAGAGCGGAATCACGTCCAGCAGCAGCAGATCGTTGTCGCTGCGGTTGCCAGCCAGCGCATTGGCCTGAATCGCCGCACCAAGCGCGACCACCTTGTCCGGGTCCAGATTGGTCAGCGGTTCGCGGAAGAAGAATTCAGTGACCGCCACGCGCAAATGCGGCATGCGGGTAGCGCCGCCGACCAGTACCACACCTTGCACATCCTCGACCTGCAGGCCGGCATCGCGCAGTGCACGACGCACCGGGCTGAAGGTTCTGCCCAGCAGCGGTTTGCTGAGTTCGAAGAAAATCTCGCGGCTGACGATGGCGCTGACAGGCTTGCCACCAGCCAGTACGCAGGAAATCTCGGTGGCTGGCGCATCGGTCAGCCGCTCCTTCGCCAGGCGTGCTTCGGTCAGCAGCATGCGTGCATCCTCTGCCGATAAAGGCGGCAGCTGCAGCGTCTCTATCAGCCAGTTGTATATGCAGCGGTCGAAATCGTCACCGCCCAGCGCAGAATCACCGCTGGTCGCCAGCACCTCAAAGACTCCGCGCGTCAGTCGCAAGATGGAGAAATCGAAGGTACCGCCGCCAAGGTCGTAAACGCAGTAGATGCCCTCGGATGCGTTATCCAGGCCGTAGGCAATCGCGGCGGCAGTCGGCTCATTGAGCAGGCGCAAAACACTGATGCCGGCCAGGCGTGCGGCATCCTTGGTCGCCTGACGCTGCGCGTCATCAAAATAGGCCGGCACGGTGATCACGGCACCCGACAGTTCGCCGCCCAGGCTCTGCTCTGCGCGCAGGCGCAGCACCTTGAGAATCTCTGCAGAGACTTCCACCGGGCTGAGTTCACCCGCCACGGTTCTGAGCTTGACCATACCGGGCGTATCGATGAACTGGTAAGGCATGGCCTCGATGTCGGCAATATCATCCACGCCGCGCCCCATGAAGCGCTTGACCGAAACGATGGTGTTATGCGGATCCTGTGCCGCCCGGTCGCGTGCATCCCAGCCGACTTCCACCTCGCCATCTGCGCTGTATCTCACCACGGAGGGCAGCAAGGCACGGCCCGCATCATCCGGCAACACCTCGGCTTGGCTGCTACGTACCGATGCCACCAGCGAATGTGTGGTACCCAAGTCGATGCCGACCGCCAGCCTGTGCTGGTGCGGTGCGGCGCTTTGGCCCGGTTCGGCGATTTGCAATAAAGCCATATCAGATACCCGTTCCTTGAAGCTGTATTCCCACGGAGGAAAGCTCAAGCCATACAATTTTCTGCACACTAGCCATGGCTGATTGCGCTTTCCATGTGCTCGATCGCTGCATCAATATCGTTGCGCAGCTTTTCATAGAATCTCAGCTCATTCATGCGCAATGCCGCAGCCTGGTAATCTCCCTGCTCGTCCAGCATGGTGGCCAGTTCTTTTTCCTGAGCGCTCAGCTTATGACGCAAACGACGCGCCAATACCTCAAGCACCTTGATATCCTGCATGGCACTTGCCTCTTCTATCGCTTCGCGCCACTCCATCTGTGCGGTGAGAAAGGCAGAAGAAACCACAGCGGAATTTTCAGCCTCGGCATAACCCGCGAGGCGAATCAGGCATTGCGCGCGACTGATCGGATGGCGCAAGGTGCGGTAAGCATCATTCACATCGGCAGACAATTGCAGCGCCATGCGACGCTCGTTCTCACTGTGGCTGGCATGCCGGTCCGGGTGCAGTTCGCCCTGCAGTCTGCAAAAGGTGTTCTCCAGCAGCGTCATGTCGATACGATAGCTGGGCGGTAAACCGAACAATTCAAAATAGTTGGTGCTGGTTATGGTTTGCATTACAAACTCCTGTTCCGTGTCGAATTCAGGCGCAACAACAACGTGTTCGCCTCTATGCGGCATGGAATCAGACGCTAAAACTTTCGCCACAACCGCAACTGGCAGCAGCATTGGGGTTATTGAATTTGAAACCTTCGTTCAGGCCTTCCTTGGCGTAATCCAGCTCAGTCCCATCGAGATAGACCAGGCTGGTCGGGTCGACCAGCACCTTGACGCCCAGGCTGTCGAAAATCACATCTTCCGGCGCAGCTTCGTCAACGAACTCCAGCGTATAGGCCATACCGGAACAGCCCGAGGTCTTGACGCCGAGGCGCAGGCCCAAGCCCTTGCCGCGACTGGCAAGGAATTTCTGCACGCGTGTGGCGGCAGTTTCAGTCAGGGTAACGGCCATAATGATTCTCCTATCAACTAAAATCAAAAAATCGCGAGGTGAAAAACATGCAACCGCAAGGGTCATGCCCATCAAGGGCCCGCTCCTTCGTCGCGACCTTGATGGCACAACCGCAAGGGTCGTGTCCGTCAAGACGGCTGCCAAGGCAGCTCGGCTTGACGCCATAAGGCGCACGGAGCACAGGAACCGGAATGTACAGTCAGTACATGAGGATTCCGAGCACCGCGCAACGCAGCAGACGCCCTCCGCAGCATTTTTTACACCGAGAACGAGCTGCCACAACCACAAGTGGCAGTGGCATTCGGGTTGGTAATCACGAAACGTGCGCCTTCCAGGCCTTCCTGATAATCAATGGTGGCGCCCACCATGTACTGGTAGCTCATGGAATCGACCAGCAGGGTAACGCCTTCCTTTTCAACGACCGTGTCATCCTCACCGACCTGGTCATCGAAGGCAAAGCTGTACTGAAAGCCGGAACAGCCGCCGCCGGTCACGTACACGCGCAGTTTCAGATTTGGGTCCCCCTCCTCGGTGATCATTTCATTCACCTTGCCAGCGGCATTGGAGGTAAAAGTAATTGGTTCCATAGCTACGGTTTCAGTCATTTCAAGGCTCCTTGATTATCAGGCGGCAGGTTTGCAAGCGTCGTAACCTGCGGTTTCAGTTTCATTCTTGCTACGGTAATCGGTGATGGCGGCGCGAATCGCATCCTCGGCCAGCACCGAACAGTGGATCTTCACCGGCGGCAGGGCCAGTTCCTCGGCGATATGGGTGTTCTTGATGTCCAGCGCCTGATCCAGGGTCTTGCCCTTGAGCATTTCCGTCACCAGTGAAGATGAGGCGATGGCGCTGCCGCAGCCGTAAGTCTTGAACTTGGCATCCTCGATGACACCGTCGTCACTCACCTTGATCTGCAGCTTCATGACGTCGCCACAAGCCGGCGCGCCCACCATACCGGTACCTACGTCCTGATCTTCCTGGTTGAAGGACCCGACGTTGCGCGGATTTTCGTAATGATCCAGAACCTTGTCGCTATAAGCCATTTGTTGCTCCTTTCAGTCTCTTGCGACCTGTCAATCGCCATTTGTCATTCAATGTGCTGCCGCGGTCTCTGCTTCGCGGTGCGATTCCGTACCATGCACCCAACTGACGGTAGAGAGGTCGATACCGGCCTTGAACATGTCCCACAAGGGTGAAAGATCGCGCAATATACCGACCTTGCTCTTGATCAGGTTGATGGCGAAATCGATGTCCTGCTCAGTGGTGTAGCGGCCGACGGAAAAGCGGATCGAACTGTGCGCCAATTCGTCCTCGCGGCCGATGGCCTTCAGCACATAGGAAGGTTCCAGGCTGGCCGAGGTACAGGCTGAACCGCTGGAGACGGCGAGATCCTTCACCGCCATCATCAGGGATTCGCCCTCGACAAAATTGAAGCTGACATTCAGGTTGTGCGGTACGCGCTGTTCCAGGTCGCCGTTGAGATAGGCTTCCTCGATGTCCGAAAGCCCGGCCCACAACCTGTCGCGCAGCGCACGGATACGCGCGTTTTCCTCCGCCATCTCCTCTTTTGCGATGCGGAAAGCTTCGCCCATGCCGACAATCTGGTGCACGGGCAATGTACCGGAACGGAAACCGCGTTCATGACCGCCGCCATGCATCTGCGCTTCCAGCCGTACACGCGGTTTGCGGCTGACATAGAGAGCGCCTATACCCTTGGGGCCATAGGTCTTGTGTGCAGAAAAACTCATGAGGTCAACCGGCAGTTTGGCAAGGTCGATATCCACCTTGCCGGTAGCCTGTGCCGCATCGACATGAAAAATAATGCCCTTCTCGCGGCAGAGGTTGCCGATGGCTACAATATCCTGAATCACGCCGATTTCGTTATTCACCAGCATCACCGACACCAGTACAGTGTCAGGGCGTATCGCCGCCTTGAGTTCGTCGAGATTAACCAGGCCGTTTTCCATAGGTGAGAGATAAGTCGCACTGAATCCCTGACGTTCCAGCTCGCGCACAGTATCCAGCACGGCCTTGTGTTCGGTCTTTACGGTAATCAGGTGTTTGCCTTTGGCTGACCCGTAAAAATTGGCCGCGCCCTTGATGGCAAGATTGTTCGATTCGGTGGCCCCGGATGTCCAGACCAGCTCCTTGGGGTCGCAATTGACCAGCGCAGCCACCTGCTCACGCGCTGTATCGACAGCTTTCTCAGCATCCCAGCCATAGGCATGCGAACGGCTGGCCGGGTTGCCGAACATTTCAGTCAGGTAGGGAATCATCTTTTCCGCAACGCGTGGGTCCACCGGAGTGGTTGCGGAATAATCCAGATAAACAGGTTTTCGTTCCATGAGGGCACCAATTTGGAAACTAGCTTGATTAGCTTTCAGCAAGAGCTGTGCCACTCTGGAAACTAAAAATAAACCATTGATTTATTTATTTAAAATAATTCTATGAAAAATTCAATGTAAGCGACAATGTCGCAATTGTCAGATTGCTTACAAACAATGTAAGGCCGGAAACCAGTGTGTAATCGTGTAGGCAGGCGATGTCGGATTTGAAGCCGGACAATAGCAAAACTACAGAAATTCCAGCCTTGCAGTCGTCCGGTATTGCTATACTTCACACTCACTTCATCCGATTCAGGCACACCCTGTCCATGCAAACCGTCAACTTCGAACTCGCAAAAGAACACATCGCCCTGTGCGATCTGCTCAAACTGGCCGGCGTAGCCGACAGCGGCGGCAGAGGGAAAGTGATGGTGGCCGAAGGCCTGGTGAAAGTGGATGGAAAAACAGAGAGCCGGAAGACCGCGAAGATCCGTGCCGGTCAGTCAGTCGAGTGTATGGGCGTAAAGATAGAGGTATGCGCTGCCAAGGCTAAAGCGTAATCCAAAAGATCATTTCAGCGCATAGATAGCCGGCAGATTGCGCCACCAGCCGTAAACATCCATGCCACAGCCGAACACATAACGTTCCGGCACCTGCAAACCGACATAATCCGCTGTCACCGGCTTCTGCTTGTCCAATGGCTTTTCCACCAGCACGGCTATCACCACGCGTTTTGCACCCTGTTTCAGGCACGCTTCCTTGATGGCAGCCAGTGTATGGCCTTCATCCAGAATATCATCCAGCACCAGCACCGTTCTGCCGCTGACATTCTCGCCCGGCATCACCTTCCAGACCAGATGCTGCCCTTCGGTCTGATTGTGGTAGCGGCTGGCCTGCACATAATCGAACTCCAGCGGAAAATTCAATTGCGGCAGCAACTGGCCGGTGAACACCACGCTGCCACCCATCACGCATAGCACTAGCGGCTGACTGTCGCCGATATCCTCGGCAATTCGCTGCGCCATGCGAGCGATCGCATCGCTCACCTCAGCTGCGCCGATCAGCAGCTCGGCATTGTCCAGATACTGCTGCGGGTTATCCTGACGCATGGATCAGGCTTTGACCTGCTTCAGGTATTCGGCAAACTCCGCGCCGATTTCCGGGTGCCTGAGTGCGAATTCCACATTGGCCTTCATATAACCCAGCTTGCTGCCACAGTCGTAACGTTTGCCGGCAAAGCGATAGGCCAGCACTTTTTCATGTTGCAACAGGGCCGAGATGGCATCGGTCAGCTGTATCTCGCCGCCCTTGCCCGGCTTGACCTGCTCGAGCAGATCGAAGATCTGCGGCGTCAGCACATAGCGCCCGACCACCGCCAGCGTCGAAGGCGCATCCTCCGGTTTCGGCTTTTCCACGATGCTTTTGACTTCCGCCACATCGGCGGTGACGCCGGCAGTATCAACGATGCCGTAACTGCCTGTCTCGCTTGGTGCCACATCCTCAACCCCCAGGATTGAACTGCCGGTCTTGTCATAAAGCGCCACCATCTGCTGCATGCAGGGCACGGCACCATCAATCAGGTCGTCCGCCAGAATCACGGCAAACGGTTCGTTGCCAACCACTGGTTTCGCACAAAGCACGGCATGGCCCAGACCCAAGGCTTCCGGCTGACGGATATAAATGCAGGAGACGCCCTTGGGCAGTATCTTGCGTATCGCTTCCAGCACTTCAGATTTGCCGCTGGCTTCCAGCTTGGCTTCCAGCTCGAAGGAGGTATCGAAATGATCCGGGATAGCGCGTTTATTGCGCCCGGTGACAAAAATCAGTTCCGTTACGCCCGCCGCGATCGCCTCCTCTGCCGCATATTGAATCAGCGGGATATCGACGATCGGCAGCATTTCCTTCGGGCTGGCCTTGGTCGCCGGCAAAAAGCGGGTGCCGAGTCCGGCGACGGGGAAAACGGCTTTGGTAATTTTTTTCAAAACGTTGGTCACCTTCATGAAAAGTTGATATAGCGAGGCTAATGCGGGCTCTTGCCCGACATTCCCATCTGCATTGATTGTTTTTATTGATTCGTTTGATACATAAAGCCCATGGACTTTTACGTTTTATTCTCGTTAATGATAACAAAAACCAGGGGGCAAGCTGCCAAGTCTTCATGTTTTACTATAGGCGAGTGTGTGTCAGTCAGATGCTCGCCTTAAATGCTTGCATCAGGAGAACATGCCATGCTGTTTCTTGTCACTCAGCACTTCATTTACCAAGGCAACACCTATTTTCTCCTTACCAGAAGAGAATCCATAAACCAGCGCTGTATCGCAGAGGATATTGATACTGCGTGGCGCACCCTTGGTCGCTTCTGCTATTTTTTTGCTTGCAGCGAGCGTAAATAATGGCTTATCCCTGCCCGCCACCTTTAACCGATGATCAATATAGCGTTTGACCTCTGGCGGTTGCAAAAACGGAATAAAGAAATCCACGGCAACACGCTGGTAAAACTGGGTAAGTTCCCGTCTTTCAAGCAGATTCCTCAGTTCAGGCTGGCCAACCAGAATGACCTGCAATAACTGATCCTTGTCGACATTGATGTTCGAAAGCATCCTCAAACCTTCCAGGGCGCTTGGTTTCAGGTTTTGTGCTTCATCGATGATCAACAGGACACGTTTGCCTGCAGCATAGCTGGCAATCAGGAATTGCTGGAACGCATCGAACTGTGCGATTTGCGACATGCCATCATACGGCTGCCCAAATGCCAGCATGATCCAACCCAGCATGTCATCAATATCCTGGTGGGTGTTATAGACGATACCAACGTGGACATCACCATCCAGATTATTAAGCAAATGTCTGATTAATGTCGTCTTGCCGGCACCGATCTCTCCGCTGATTACAGAGAATCCTGCCCGGTTCTTGATACTGTACTCAAGCATGGCATACGCCATCATGTGTTTGGAACCAAAAAAAAGGAACTCCGGATCCGGCTGTATTGAGAACGGTTTTTCCTTTAATCCGTAAAATGCTTCATACATAAACTGTGTACTCCAATCAGAAACTTGATTCCAGCGCAAACAGGCACTGTGCTGCAAATACTCATATGGACTTAAAGCTACAAACTACAGAACCGTCTTTCGCCAAATAAAAGACAAATTACCTATCAAATACCGTCGGCCCAATCGAACAGGCTCCTTGCCTAAACGATATAGCCATTCCAGCCCCAGCCTTCTGAAAAAAGATGGTGCACGATTAATTTTATTTCCTAGAAAATCGATAATAGCGCCGCCATTCACGATGACCGCAGGCACCTTATTTTGCCGCAATAGACTTGCCACGCGCTCCTGCTTTGGCATCCCCATGCCCAGCACAATCAATTCAGGCTCATAGTCCTGGGCAAGTTGCAGATAGACATGGTCAGCATCGAATCCGTGGTGCATGGATGCGACATTGACACCGAATTTTGTTTGGACTTGTTCGGCCGCGTGTTGCAGATAAGGTGATTCTGTTCCCCATAGGGCGACTTTTCGACCTTCGAATGACTGCAGGATCTTGGGAATAAAGTCGGTGCCATTCATGTTCATGCCGGGCTTAATCCCCAGATGCTTGAACAACATGGACATACCGACACCATCCCGCAGTACAAGATCACTCTCCATCACCGCATCAAAGAAAACGGGATTCTTGGCCAATATATTCATGGCATGTGCATTAATGAAGCTAAGCACATACGCATGTTTGATTGGTTTCTGGGCAAGCGCATGCAATAACTGCCGCTCAGCGGCCTCGTCCCTGACCAGGGTAATCTTCTCAACAACCTGTAACCATCGACGCTTCCAGCCAGTTTTAGTCATTGCTTTCATCCCTGCGGGAACGCACCCATTCAACCTGGCGCTTAAAGATATAGCGTATATAAAGCGGGATTTTGACCAGCACGTAAATTGGCGCATAACAAAGGCTACCGAAAGAGATCACGCTACGGCCATACACCGCCCAAGCTGTAAAAATGGTCACAGCCATCAGTGCGAATACCGTCAAAGCCGCAAGCAATATCGTATTGTTTCCTGTAAGCCAGTAAATAAGCAGGCTGGCCAGCACCGCCAGGAATGTCAGCAACGTCTGCAATGCAAGCGGTGGCACCATGAGGTCCAGCGCCATTGCCAGCAGCCGAACATCCAATTTTCGAGTAGCCTGCATAAGTAATTTAGGTCCCTCTTTCAGGATAACGCCAATGTGCCCATGCTCCCACCTGGCGCGCTGGCTTTCCAGTCCCGCGTTGTTGCCTGGAAAATAACTTGTCACCACGGCTTCCTGCAAAAAAAAGGGTGCATATCCCACCAGCGCCAGGTCGATTCCCAACTTAAGATCCTCGACGATATGACCGCTGGCCAGCTTCGCCTGACCGATCGCCTGCCAGGGAAACGCCATGCCGCTACCCATCAAATGGCAGGGCATATCGATGCGATGCCAGCCTGACGGCCTGACCTTGTTCTTGAATAACCATGCGAATTCTGCAATGCGTGTCTTAAGGCTGGCTCCCTGCGGTGAGCGCATCAGATAAAGCGATTGTACCGGCCGTCCTGACTGGACACAGCACGCTGCCAGCTTGCTGACCAAACCATCTCCGGCCTGACAGTCCGCATCGACAATCATCAGTATCTCAGGCGGATCCTCCTGCAGATGCCGTACGCCATAATCCAGAGCATAACCCTTGCCCCGGTGGATCATATCGCTACGCTCGATAGCTTCTGCACCGGCTTTTCTAGCCAGTGCTGCAGTATCGTCCGTGCAATTGTCTGCAATCACCAGTACGCGGTCACCCTCATGCATCTGTGGCATGAGTGACTGCAATGTCTGTTCTATCAGCATGGCTTCATTATGGGCAGGAATGATGATAGCAACCCGCGGCCTGGGCGCGGGCATCAATGTCGTTGAGCGCTGAGGAAACAAGGCGAATACAGTCTGCAGGAAAATGACCGCGACCGGGATCGATAACACCAGAATCAGTGCAAGAATCAATATCTCTGCAATCATCATGCGGTGGCATTCCTGAACAGTGCCAACAATTTGGCTGCCTCAGTATCGATATCGTGTCGTCTGGTCACTTTCAGAAAAGCAGTCTCACCCATTGCCTTCAATGCATCAGGACTCATCAGTAGCATGGTTTCAATTGCCTTTGCCAATGCATCCGCGCTTCCCGCTTCAACCAGGAACCCGTTAACTCCATTTTCAACCAGCTCGGGGATACCGGCAATGTAGGTAGTCAGCACCGGACGCTTCAAGACCATGGCCTCCATGATGACAACCGGCAAACCCTCGGCAAAGCTTGGCAATACCAAAGCTCTTGCTGCCAGCATTTGCGCCCTCACCTCGTCACTGCTAATCCATCCAGTGATGCTGAACTTTTTTTCCAGCCCATATTCGCGAATGAGCGCTTCAATGTCCGGGCGCATTTCACCATCACCGGCGAGCACGATTTCAAAATTGATGCCTTTTGCCGAAAGCGCCCGCGCCGCCTCTACCAGGAGAAGCTGCCCCTTCTGCTCGCACAAGCGCCCGACGCAAACCAGCCTTGGAGCCAAGGGATAGGAATGATCGACTCCCTGATAAAAATCGGGTTCGAGGCCGCAATGCACGACCTTGATCTTGCTCCAGTGCTTATATTCAACCAGTCTTAACAACTGACTCCTGCCAAATGCACTGATCGCGACGACAAAGGCGGACTGCCGGATCTTCTCGGCAAGCTTGATAGCTTGTGGTTTGTCAAACTCTTCGGGCCCGTGAACTGTAAAACTGTAAGGCGGGCCGCCTAGACAGTGGGCCAGCATGACGACTTCAGCTGAATTCGTTCCAAAATGCGCGTGGACATGCATGGACTGGTGCTGCTTTAGCAACAACAGCAGGCGGCAGGCTTCGGCAAGATAGATATAGTGATAGATCAAGGGCCTGTCTGCTCGCCAGCCAAGTTTTGTTGCCAATATCAAACCTGACATAAACCGGAAAGGACTCAACAACATGCAGCGCAACACGGCCGTCAGCAGACCAGTCAACCCGTTCTTTAGAATGTAGCGGGTTCTCTCTTGCTCAACGATATCTTGCTGGTCCACCAGTTCTGCATCCCATCCCCGTAAGGCGACGCGCAGGATATCGCAACCCTGACGTTCCAACGCAAGGATCTCTCGGCGGATGAAACTATGGCTGACTTTTGGATACTGGTTAATGAAATAGGCTATGCGCATCCGATACTTTCAAATGACTGTTGCAGGAATACCGACAGCCGTCTTGCCGGCAGGTACATCCTTCAGGACTACTGCATTTGCGCCGATATTGGCATGATCGCCTATGTTAAGGCTTCCCAGTATCTTGGCTCCCGCACCGATATCGACATGCCCGCCGATTACCGGAGGCAAGCCACCGGCACGCGTCCCTATCGTCACCTGCTGAAAAATAAGGCAATTGGGGCCGATCACGGCATCCGGGTGAATCACTATGCCGTTGGGGTGTGGCAACAACAACCCCCCACCAATTCTGGTAGTGAGCGGGATATCGGCACCCGTGGCTACGCTCCAGATACGATGGCGTATGACAGCGCATTTCATGCAAATTTTGCTGAAGATGCCGGATCTTAATGCATGGCGCTGATACAAGCGAATGCTGGCTAACAGCGAACGCGAAGGCTGCCATGAAAAAAAGCGTTTGTATTCTCTGGACCAGTCCGGTTGACTGGCGGAGATATCCGTATTGTTTTTATGCATCACTACTTATCTTGCGCCTAATATCCAAAAAGCCTATTTGTATTCAATCAATCTCACTTGCTTTCTCGTCAGAAGACTCCAGATGAACTTGATCTGTCCGCAGAACTCGGCGAATTTACCCAGCATATTGAAAGTGATGAAAGCCCAGCTGAAGTTCTGATTACGCAGTGTGTAACGCATTCTCAAAAACTGCACCACATAAATCAGCAATACCATCCACCCAATCAAAGGATTGGTCATTGTCAGCAGAACAGCGACCAGCGGAATAATGAAACCCCATAACCAGGCACGCGCGGATTCTCTGACCCAAAGCCGCTCCGGGGTGTTGCCGTATAGCCAGGCACCTTCTGCGTAAGCATGGCCTGCACGTACAGAACGCCTCCACCATTGCGAAAAACGCGTGATGGCAGCATCATGCATGGTCATCTCATGATCGATGCGCCATATCTTCCAGCCTGCAAGCCTGAAGCGCAGGCAGAGTTCAGGCTCCTCTCCTGCAATCATGCGTTCACGAAACCCGCCTATCTCCATGAACTGCTTGGTACGCATCATGGCATCGCCGCCACAGGCTTTAGTTTCGCCTATAGGTGTATCCCATTCACGATCACACATATTGTTGTACACAGTACTTTCCGGATACTTTTCACGACGACGACCGCAAACCACGGAAACCTGAGCATTGGCGTCCAGGAAATCAGCCGCCGCAAAGATCCAGCCCTCCGCCATCTCACAATCGCCATCAACAAACTGTACATAGTCAAGATCAGGATACAAGGCCATCAGGCGCATAAAACCTGCATTCCGTGCACGCGCGGCGGTAAACGGGATGCTCGTATCCAGCACCACCAGTTCCACGCCCATAGCCTGTGCAGTGCTCTGGGACGAGTCGGACGATCCTGAATCGACATACACGAGGCGGTTGGTATACGGCTGCAAGGAGCGGAAGCAGCGTACGAGGCGTTCACCTTCATTCCTGCCGATAATGACGACCCCCACACGGGTGGAAAAATCTTCCTTATGTTTCACCAACATGATCCTTCTTGCTTTTCACAACTGCCGGCACGCCAACTGCGACCGCATTATCCGGAACATCGCTGATGACCACGGCATTGGCGCCTATCAGCACGTTATTGCCGATAGTGATTTTCCCCAGGATCTTTGCCCCAGCTCCTATATCCACGTTATCGCCGATAACCGGAGCGCCGATATCTTCTATATTTTTCAAGCCCACTACTACGCCATTACGAATCCTGCAGTTGTCGCCGAACCTGGCGTAGCCGCTGATGATGACTCCGCCGAAGTGATCGATGACGAAATGCTTTCCCACCTCGGTCTCACAAGGGAGTTCTATGCCGGTGATGATTTGCACGAACTTGAACAACACCTTGTAAATCAGTGAGAACAACTTGCGCAGCAATGCAGGACGCACCTTGTAGCGCCAGCGACCGAAACGGTAAACCAGCATCACCCAAAGGCCCTGCGCACCCCAGTTACCCTGATAGGTTTGGATGTCGTTGCGTATATGCTCAAACATTACTTGTCTTACCGTCAGGTCCACTCACCTTGTCCAACAGCATCGCGATTGCACTAGCCGCCAGGATCGCGATGAAAGGGTTCAAAGGCAGGTGGTATCTGTCCTGCCCTACAGTAAGAATGGGAATCAAGGCAAAAAAGCCGGGGACAACGAATAGCGGGTGAAGGATGAAGATCGGCTTTTTGCGCAACAGGTAGAGTGCGCCGATAATCGCAAGCAGGCAGACCAGCCACCAGTAAAGGTTGGAAACGACCTTGAGCGGGAAAATGGCTGCCTGTCCAACCACGGAAACCAGCGCAGCCTCGTTCCACCAGACACCGATTGATTCACCCTTGAACGTCGTCCAAGTGCGATTCAGCGCGCGCTTGATATAAGCCAAAGGCTCGGCTTTGATGTAAGCGATAGCCTCTTGCTTGAAATAACGATCCCGCTCCACTTCATTGCTGAACAGAAGTTCAGGCAAAGGCATATAACTGCCATCGGACTCCGGATTGTTGCCCATCCAGAGATTGGCACCGCTATTGGCGGCAACCAGCACAAAGGCATCAAAGTGCTGATAGTTCCTGTATACCCAGGGTGAAAAAACCACGGCACTGACAAGAACGGCCAGCAGGAAGGTTTTCGTCATGCTGAAAAAGTCGCGTTGCTCCAGCCACTCCAGAACAGGCAGGATAAACAGCAGCGGCATCGCGATAGGCCTGACGTAGCTGGCCAGACAGATCAGGGCGACCCAAACCAGCGTCCTCCACAGAAAAGGCATGCTGCGGCAGGACCATATATACAAGGCGAACAGCACGAGAAACATGAACAATAGCTCGCTCGCGAGGATGGTCGTATATTGAATCAGTACTGGCCAACAGGCCATCAGGAGCGCAGAGATTATAGCCACCTTTGCTCCGAGGAATCTCAGAGCAAGCTTGTAAGTCAGCCAGACGATGCCAATTCCAATCACCACATTGAATATCACAACAGGCAGAAACGACTGTCCGAACAGCTTGTACAGCACTGCGTAAGCGGCAGAGGCACCGACCGGCCAATAGACGGTAAGGTTGCCGTCAGGAAAAGCGTACCCATGCCCTGAAGCGATGCTGCTAGCAAACGCATGGTAGAGCACGCCGTCAGATACGGGCTCAACCGGGACCCAAAATGCCCACAACAGGCGCAGAAAGATTGCCAACAGCAACACGGCACCAAGGATCAGAGGGATGGATGACAGCTTACTCAAGTTGTGTCACCAGTGTATGCAAATCCAGGGATTGATCTGGCGCCAATTCGATCAACTCGTAAGTTGTTGTGCCGTCCTTCTGATCTATCACTAACAAACGCGAGAACTCTCCGCCAGAGATCACGGATTTATCCAGATCGTTATCCCAGACCATGGTGTGTGTATCCACACCTTTGAATTTCCAAACATCTCGATTGAAATAAACTGCCTGACCCTGCCATTCGAGCAACCGCACCGAATCAAAATCCAGGGGGTTGTTGACCCAGACCAGCAGCGATTTGGCATCATTGATCCGGGAACTGCTGGCCTTCAAATCAGACCAGCTGGCATCCTGTGCTTGCAGGAAAGTATGGCTGATACGATAAAGCGGATAAGGCCACGATTTATTCATGCCATAGAACAGGCTGAGTTGCACTATCGTAAGCAGAATCACCGCCAACCAGGCAAGCGTTTTACGGTTGGAGAACAATGCGAACAGCATCCAGGCCAGCATGGTCAGCAAGGCTGGCATCAAAACCAGCAGATAGGTCGGCTTCAGGAAATAGAAAAATACATACAAGCCTACAGGTGGCAATAGCCAGCAGGTCGCCACCACAATGGCGTTGATCGCCACAGGACTCATCTCCAGCTTGCCCTGCTTCCAACGACGCAAAACCAAAGCGAGGACCAGCCATGTCGGCAAAGCCATCACGGCCAGCCAGACAAAGAAACGAAACACCATGAACAAGTGGTCGCGTATCGGTGCGCCTGCGATGAAGGACTTCTCGGCAAAAGCGGCACCCATGACACGGGCAACAGCTTCGCTGTATGCCACATAGCCACCGGCAAGATAAATGGTGAATGCATAGGCCAGCCCGGTCGCCACAACGATAATGGCAGTGGCTCTCATCAATGCCCGGATACGGCCGGTCTTCTCGTGCGATACAAAAATGCAGGCAAGCGCCAGCAACATCAACTCAGCACAACTCACTGCCCGGAACAAACCCAGCGCAAGGAATATGACGGCCAGTCCGATGAACTGCAGGGTCGTTCGCCGCGCATTAAGTATGATCCAGGCCGCAATCAATGCTCCGAAGAACGCATCCGAATAATAGGTTTCGGCGATAACGGTCGCAGCCAGCGACAATGGATGGGTCAGCAGCAATAAGGCCGCAGCCAAGCCGACTTCCGGCTTGCCTATGCCTTGCATCAGCAGGAACAGGCAGATTGCCGAACCCAGCATCATCAGCAAGTTGATCGCCTGGTAAGCACCAGCATCTCCGGTGAACTGCGAAGCCAGCCGTGCCAAACCGACATAGAGCGGATAACCCGGCGGATGTGGACGATCCGTGGCGATATCGTAATAATCCAATGCAGCATGGAAGTTGATTGGATCCACAGTAGGCGGATTCTGCGGCCAGCTCAGCACATGCAGTACCGAAAACAGTACCAGAAATACAATCAAGGCAAGGCTATATTGCGGCGTGATATTTCCGGTGTTGGTAGTGATTGTCATGGCTGAGCCTTGGGCATGCTATAAAAATATAGCGGCAAGAATGCAGCCGGCAGATAGCGCCAGCACAACCAGGCTCTGCCAATCACGAACGGCAAACACGACTGGATCATCATCCACTTCGCCGCGATGTGCCTTCATCCATAGGCGGGAAACCCAGTACAACAATATTGGCGGTAGCAACCACAACCAGAAAACCGACTCGTAATGCTCGCTGACATCAGGTGAATGCAGGTACAGGGAAAATATCAGCACTGATCCCAGTCCGGCACTCGCTCCGAGAGACATCAGAACAGGCAGGTCATTCACCGTATAACCTCTGCCCGCAGCAGTCTCCTTGCTTTGTTGCAGTGTCACCAAAAGCTCCGAGTAACGCTTGATCATGGCCAGATCAAGGAAAATGAACATGGAGAACGCCAGCAGCCAAAAGGATGGAATCACATTGGCCGCAGCGGCGCCGGCAATGATACGCATGGTGTACAGACCCGCCAGCATCATGACATCGACAATAACCTGGCGCTTGAGCCGGAACGAGTAAGCCATGGTCATTGCGTAATAAACAACCAGCACAATCAGAAAGTCTTGCGGAAGCATCAGGGCAATCGCCAGCGCAACGGCCAGCAATACCGGCACCATCAGCACACCCTGCCATAATGGGATGGTAGCAGCGGCAAACGGACGCCTGCATTTCCTGACATGCTGACGGTCTGATTCGAGGTCCAGCAAATCATTCAGCACGTAAACCGAGGATGCGCATAAGCTGAAAGCGATAAATGCCAGGCTGCTTGCGATCAATGCTTCAGGTGCATCCAGCTTGTAAGCTGCCAGCATGGGAATGAATACCAGCACGTTCTTCAACCACTGATGAACCCGCAACGCCTTGATATAAGAGAGCAATCCGGCACGTTTTACAGGAATGACATCCAGTGCCTCACTGGCATTCATTGCATTGCGGATCAAAGAACGATTCGACGAGGCGACGATCGCAGTATGTGCATGCCGCCATACCTTCAAATCTGTTGAGGAATTGCCAACATAGTCAAAACCTCGCTCACCAAAACGACTGACAAGCTGTTTTGCTTTGTTCGCGCCGGACAGGTTGAGATACTCCTGTGTCGCCATGACTTCATCGAATAAACCAACGTGTTTTGCAATGCCTTCAGCCCATAGCATAGGAGACGCCGTAGCCAGAACGATCTTGCGGCCTTTTTCCCTGGCTATCTTGATCTGCGCGATCACATCCTGGTTCAGCGGCAATGTGCTCCAGTCGAAAACAACATGTTGCGTCAGCTTTTCCTTAACATAAGCCTTGCCCTTCAACAACCAGAAAGGCAACAGGAAAAGCCCTGGCGGATACTGCTTGGCCAGCATGAAGACGGCTTCATGCAAAAGATCCGTCCTGAGCAGCGTACCGTCACAATCGACACACAATGGTAAAGAATGATTGTTCATAGTCTTACCCTTTCGCCATGACGTAGACGCCAGCCGAGATCAGCAGCGTTCCTGCAACCTTTGTCAGGGTCAGGGTTTCATCATGAATCATCCACGCCAGTAACATGGTGACGACGAAACCGAGCCCCACCATCGGGTAGGCCAAACTGACATCGATGCGTGCCAGGACCAGGAGCCAGACAGCGGCGCTGGCAAAATATAGCCCCAAACCGCCGATAACATAAAGGTTGGTGGATATTGCGCGGAATACAACCAGGTTCGAGCCGTTTTGCAAGGCCATCAAGACCCCTGCATTGCTCATGCCTGCCTTAAGTACGATTTGCGCGAAAGAAGATAGTAGTACGCTCAGTACTACCAGTAGAAATACGTATCTGCTCAATTGAATTGTGCTCCCCGAGTAAGCCCAATCGACCGTTTTAAAAGTCGATACTTGTTGCAGCAGCGATTAAATTTTCTTTATCTCAACGAGTGGGTTTTGCTCCCATCTTCGTCTTAAAAAAGAGGCCCCATAATAATAAGCTATGCCTGAAATGAAGAAAGTACCCGTTCGGGTCCTTTAATTTCAGGACATCTTTGGCCAAGCGAATCACGTCTGCCAGAGTTGTCAGGAATACATGCAGCAAGACGCATGCCAAACCATGGTTTTTACGGAAATAAAGTAATCCACTTTCCATCTGTAAAGGTTGCAACTGCCTGCCTGCGGATAGCTTTCCATCAGACTTTGCACTTTCCCCCCCAATATGGATGACGCTGGTACCAGGAAAATAGACCACATCCCAGCCAGCCTGCTTGGCAGCGAAACAATGGTCCACTTCTTCGTAATATAAGAAATAACGCGGATCGAACAAGCCGACCTGGTCTATGACTTCACGCCGGATCAGGTAATAACAGCCGGGTACCCAATCGCAGTCAGCCTCAAGCTCAGGGTTCCAGGTCGCGTCATCGATCATCTTCACTTTGCCGAAGAATCGGCTTAATCCACTCTGTGACAGGAACAGGTTCCATGGTGTTGGGAAGTAGCGGCATGAGGGCTGCAGTTCCTTATCCCGGCCAAGCAGCTTGACGCCCAGAATACCGGCATTATGATGCGTCTCCATGTAATCCAGTGTCTTGCGCAGTGTCAACGGCTCAACAAAGGCATCCGTATTAAGTAGCAGCACATAGCGGCCGTTGATGAATGGCAGAGCCTGGTTATTCGCCCGACCAAAACCCACGTTCCGCCTATTCTCGATCAAATGGATATGCGGATATTGCTCGCGCAGCACGTCGGCTGAACCATCTCTCGATGCATTGTCGATGATGAATACCTCGAATTCGACATCACCCTCGGAAGCGTAAAGATAAGTCAGGGCTTCCTTTGTCATGTTGATGGTGTTGTAACTGACCAGAATGATTGAAACGTCCAATTGAGTATGTCCAGTGATTGTTAAAGGTTAATAAATCCGGCGCGCAGCCTTATGCCAGCCATCTTCCTGCCGAAGCAGATAGCATGCCAGAGTAATTAGTAGAAAATACTGTTGAGTCCATAGCCGGACAACATACCCACCACAAAGAGCGGCAAGGTAATCAGCTCCTTGCCTTTATCCAGCAGGCCGTAGCGATACTTGGCGTAGATGGTGAACGGAAAACTGGAAAAATAACTGAACACAATTGCCCACAAGGCACCGGTCAGTCCGAACCAGTCAAATGCCAGCGGAACCGAGACAAACAGGACCATTGTCCTGAGCCCGGTCAGCACTGACATGATCTTGGGCTTGCCTATGGCCATGAAACACTGCTCGGTAAGGCTGTACCTGGTTGCGATCAGAATCAAGGAAAGCACCTCAATCATGATGCCAGCCTCATAGTAACGTTGGTCGTAGAGTATCTGGATGATGACGCTACCGGAGCTGAACATGAAGCCTGCCAGCAGCAGCACGCCTGCATCAAGCGGCAGGCGGAACCGGTAATAGACATGAATCAGTGCTCGCTTGTTGTTCCTGACAGTTTCGCTCAAGGCTGGGAATGCCACATTCTGCAAAAGGCCATTGATACCCTGCGACACTGCACTGACGATAAAGAACGCAATGGTGTAAATGCCTAGCTCATGCGTACTAATCAGGCCACCCAGTAACAGGCGATCTCCATTGAAGAACAGAAAGGTCAGGATGGACGACCAGAACAGCCATTTGCCGAAATGAAAAATCTCGTGCATGGCTGTGCGATCTATCATCCAGTGGTTTCTGGGACCTGGGATAAGGACCCACACGATGAAACTTCTGGCCATGCTGGCGCTTACCCCGCCTGCGACCAGAGCCCAGATAGAGCGGTCAAACAATGCCCAGACTACCATCACCAATACGCTGAAGAGCTGGCTGGCGATTTCTATCATGGTGATCCTGGATTGGTCCAGACGGCGGCTGGCGGTGGCAGTCCAGGTCGGTTCAAAACTCCTGATCAAGACTGCAAGCACTGAAACCGGGATCACCCAGGGTAATATCGGATGGCTGTAGACAGTTCCTGCAGGAATAATCTCGAACCGCCCTGCGGCATAAAACAGTAATGCCACTACTATGGACAATAACCACAAGGCGATACCGATAATCGCCTGTACCGTCCAAGCGGTGTCGAGAAATACCGGATCATCCCCGCGCTTGCTTTGAATGATGTTCTGGCGCAAACCCAGATCGGAAAACATTACCAGGCCAATCATGATGACAGTCACAATCGCCATCACGCCGAACATCTCCGGCACCAGTAGCCGGGTCATCAAAAGATTGGTTGCCAGCCGGATGAATTGTCCGGAACCATGGCCGAAGATAGTCCAGAAACCAGCGCGAATTGCCCGACTTTTAAGGCTTTTAGTATGGATAGTGCTCATTTGTATTTATTATAAATGTCCCCGACCAGTGTGATAATTACACACTATTAATTCGAGTCTGTGATAAATTAACTCATCCAAATTTAAATAATAGCGCGTTCAATCAGTGCTGAAACAGCATCTGGCGAACAAGCGATAGAATTAGTTGATACCATGCCAGAGCATATACGAGCACTTGTCGTCATACTTTTTCTTGCGACTATCATTTTTGTCTTTGCCAGAAAAACGCTAGCACCGCAGCTCCCCCCCAACGTTTTCAAACGCTGGTGTGTCGCATGGTATGGCATCACGCTCATTGCTTTCCTCGCCCACAATTTCTGGATATTCGTGATCGGCGGCGCGCTTTTCCTGATATTCATATCGAAAAAGTATCAGAACCGTTTTGCCCTGTTCCTGGTACTGTTGCTTGCTGTGCCCAATGTCGCAGGTGAAGTCAGCGGCCTGGGCATTATCAACTACCTGATGGCGGTAGACTATGTCAGGCTCTTATCGCTCAGCATCCTGTTACCGGCCTACCTGGCCCTGAGAGGCAAACCTGGAGTACCTTCATTCGGCAAAACCTGGCCGGATCGTATCCTGCTGATCTACCTTCTGCTTGACCTTGCATTGCGTATGCGTGACACGACCTTCTCCGACACCATGCGCTGGACCTTGTACAACTTCACCGACATCTTCCTGCCATATTACGTTGCCAGTCGCGGCATCAAGACTCTGGAACAGTTGAAGGAAGCTGGCATCGCTTTCTTGATTGCAGGACTGATTGTTGGCCTGGTCGGGATTTTCGAACATCTCAGGTTCTGGCTGCTCTATTCATCCCTGCCCTATGCCTTGGACGTAGATTGGGACATGGCCGCCTATCTCAGCCGCAGTGACGAACTGCGGGCCATTGCCTCGGCAGGTCACTCCATCGTGCTTGGCTACATTGTCATGCTTGCCATCGGCATGTACCTGATGATTGCACAATCCATCAACAACAAACTTTGGCGCTGGGCTGGTGCCGTATTGCTTCTGGGGGCACTGTATGCTCCGCTGTCACGCGGCCCTTGGGTAGGCGCTGCTGCACTTGTATTTATCTGGCTGGCATTGGGGCCCCAGGCGATAAAGCGCGTATCCATGATGGTATTCGCTGGTCTGGTGGCACTCCCCCTGCTGACCGTTGTGCCCGGTGGCGATAAGATCATCGACCTGCTGCCCTTCGTTGGCAAAGTCGAGAGTGAAAATATCGATTACCGGAAAAAGCTGATTGACAACGCGACAATCGTTATTGAAAGAAACCCTTGGTTCGGCTCGGTCAATTACCTGAATGAACCGGAAATGCGGGATATGTTGCAAGGTCAGGGCATCATCGATATCGTCAACACCTACATTGCCATCGCGCTGCAGAGAGGTCTGGTAGGTCTTGGTTTGTTCATAGGCTTCTTTGCCTCAGTGTTGCTGATATTACTCAAGACCCTGCGCAGAATACCTGACAGAAGAAGTGAATTACATCTCTATGGACGCACACTATTCGCATCCCTGTCTGCGATCCTGCTCACGATCCTGACAGTAAGCAGCATTATCGTAATCCCCATCATCTACTGGTCCATGGCTGGCCTGGCAATTGCTTACATATTCATTGCTCGCAAGACATTGGCTGAACAAGGTGGTAGCCGTCTGTCTCAGGGTTGAGTGCAACCGATCGATACGAACCAACTGACTCTTAATGCATACAGGGCTTTTACATGGAACTATCTTCAAGCTATTCCAATGAAAAACTGCTAAAGAAAATTTTCATCATCCTTGCTTTGGGTGCTCTGTCACTCATATGTATCAAGCTTTACAGCGTTTTAAACCATCAGGAATTCCGGCTGGTCTCGTTCATTGCTTTCATCAAGCAGCCATGGATCAATGTCCACGACTCATGGCATCCAATCGAAGTGGCACTTGAGAACTTCCGTAATGGGGAATCACTGTATGCCTTGTTTGATACCGGTTTAAGGTTTCAATATCCAGCCAGTTCCATCATCCCGTTTTACTTTTACATGCCAAGCTATGAGGTACTTAACTTCATCAATTACATACTGGTGCTGTTGAACCTTTTATTTTTCTTCCTCATCCTGAAAAACTTTATCGCCAGCAAACAAGGGCAGATAGGTAGCAGGGAAAAACTGTACATCTACCTGAGCATCGGCCTGATATCGCTGTTCTTCTTCCCACTGTACCGGGCATATCTGCTGGGGCAAATCCAGGTCTTCCTTAACCTGTTGTTCAGCCTTTCCATCCTCACTTTTATGGCGAAGCGTTTTTTCTGGACTGGTGTATCCATAGGCCTGATCTGCCTGATCAAGCCACAGTTCTGCCTGTTCCTGTTCTGGGCACTCATCAGGAAGCATTGGGAATTCCTGAAAGGGTTCATTCTCATCGGCGCGATTGGTTTTTTCATCACCCTGGCGATATTCGGCTTTGATTCGTTCATAGACTATTACCATGTGCTGAGATCACTCTCCCAGACAGGTGAAAGCTACGCAGACAACCAGAGCATTAACGGCATGATGCACCGCATGCTGTTCAATGGTAACAATCTGGAATGGATTCCTACCGTATTCCCGCCCTATAACCATACGGTATACCTGACCACCGTCATCTCATCTGCCGCACTGATTTTACTGGCACTATTCCAAAAGTCGCCGCGCGATGAGCGAACCGCATTGCTGGATTATCTGGTGGTAGGCCTTGCCTTCACTACCGCCTCGCCTGTTGCATGGCAACATCATTACAGCCTGCTGATTCCAATATACGGAATCACTTTGGTTACCATGCTGCTCATCACGGACAGACGCAAAAAACTGGGCTTTATTGCACTTTGGCTGGTTTCCATTTTCCTGGTATTTCTACCGACGGAAATCACCTATGCCTATGCCGATACCTGGTTCAATTTTGTGCAGTCATCCATGCTCATCGGCGTGCTGTTGATTCTATTCACTACATACATATTGCGGCACGAAAAATCTGTAGGCATACAGCGACCCAACCCCTCATAGCCACCCCTCGGAGACATCATGCATAAAACCCTCTCATCCCTGCCTAAACGCTTGATCTGGGGGTTTTTTGCTTATACGCTCGCAACACCATTAGCCATGGCCAACAGCGGCCTGGAAGTCAGCCTGAACGAATATGAAGGCCTCCCCATTGTTTCCAGGGGCGGCAGTAATGCGCTGACATCATCATTCCTGTTTTTCGAAAAGAACTGGGGATGGACCGACCTGGATTCCGAGTTCAAAGTCATTTCCAATGGAAAGTACTCCCTGACCGCCGAAAACTCGACCCTGATGTTCGACATGCAGGCTGGTATCAACAAAGTCTCACCAAAACAAATCGTTTGGGACATGTCGCTGAATGCCAAAAAGAACCTGAAAGATGTAATGGGCGGCGGCATCAAATTCGAGTTCGATCTGGAAAACTACAGCATCATGCTCGGGGAACCGGAGATTCTTCCCGGCAAGAATGGCTGGAGCTGGGGCAAGGGGAGCAATCGCATCGAAATGCTATTCGAACCCAGGCCCAGCAAGATTTACTTCGAGCGCGGCGGCAAATACGAACTGCGTGTATTTTTTTACGATGGCAGCATTCAGGCAGGCAAGCTGAAACACAAGATCACCCTTAACATAGGTGACAATGCTGAAATAAAGCCGACGGTCACTGAACGTTTCGGCGGCGAAAAAACTGCAGAGTGGAAAGCAAATATTCTGGATTGGCAAAAGTCCCCCGTCGATCTTTCTTTCCTCAATGCGGCAGACAAACCGGCAGGAAAGCGTGGATTCATTAAAGCAAAGGGCGAGCAGCTGGTCTTTGCCGATGGCACTGTCGCCAGATTCTGGGGTACGAATATCAGTGCCTACACCCTCTTCAACACACCCAAGGATGTTGCCAGGCAGCAAGCAAAAAGGCTTTCTGCCCTGGGCTTCAATCTGGTCAGGCTGCATCACCATGATTCACCCTGGGTAGACCCCAATATCTTTGGCGTGGAAGATAAACCCAACACGCGTAACATCGACAAGGACGCTATTGAACAGCTCGATTGGTGGATCAAATGCCTCAAGGATGAAGGCATCTATATCTGGCTTGATCTACATGTACAGCGTGCAATGAAACCTGGCGATAACATCTCGGGCTTTGATGAAATGAGCAAGGGCAACGAAAGCGTTGAACTGAAGGGATACAACTACCTGAATAAAGACATCCAGGAGGCCATGCGCAGTTTCAACACGCAATACCTGAACCACATCAATACCCACACGGGAGTTGCCTACAAAGACGATCCTGCGGTCGTTGGCATCCTGATTACCAACGAGAACGACATCACCAACCACTACGGAAACAGCCTGCTTCCCGATAAGAACGTACCCATGCACAGCAAGCTTTACATGGCCGAAGCCAACAAGTTTGCAAAGCAACACCAGCTACCCAGGGATGAGGTATGGAAATCCTGGGAGCACGGCCCTTCAAAACTGTTCCTGAATGACCTGGAATACCGATTTAACAAGGATATGATAAATCACTTGCGCAAGCTGGGGGTGAAGGTACCCATCGTAACTACCAGCACTTGGGGCAACAACCCGCTCAGCTCTTTGCCTGCATTGACCGCAGGAGACATCGTCGATGTCCATGCTTACCAGCCCTTCGGTGCATTGGAGGCGAACCCTAACCATGCTGCCAACCTGACACAATGGATTGCCGCTGGCCAAGTCGTCGACAAGCCAATCAGTGTCACAGAATGGAACGCAGAGCCTTTCCCGACGGCAGATAGACATACACTACCGTTGTATGTTGCCAGCCAGGCCAGTTCACAGGGCTGGGACGCGCTAATGCAGTATGCATATGCGCAGGCACCTATGTATGACGAAGGCTACCCATCCAACTGGCATGCCTATAACGATCCCTCAACCCTCGCCAGCATGCCTGCAGCAGCCCTTCTTTACAGACGCGGTGACGTGCAGGAGGCAACGACCAGATATGTGCTGGACCTGCAAGGCGATTTATTCAATGCAGAAGTGTCACCCTACAGTTCGGCCTATATCCGCACGGCAAGTGAACGGGGGAAATTGCAAATTGCAATGCCGGCAATCAAAGAACTGCCCTGGCTGCAAAAAAGTAGTCTGCCGGCCAAGGCCCATATCAGCCGCGACCCAAATACCAGACTATTGGCGGCCAATGCCACCGAGGCTTATTCTGATAATAAGGAGCTGAAACGCAACTGGAATAAAGGCTACTACGTTGTCAATACTGCCAGAACACAGGCAGTTGCAGGTTGGCTGGCAAACGAAAATTTCGCTTTGAATGATGTCGAGATACAAGCAAGCACGCCAAACGCGACGATTGCAGTTCAAAGCCTGGACGATCAAGCCATCAATGCGTCAAAAAACATCTTTATCAGTTTCTCAGCCAGGTCACTGCCTAAATCAGAGCGTGAATTGCCTTTCAGGGTAGAGCCTGTTGAAGCAAAGCTCAGCATCAAAGCACCAAAAGGCTTGAAGCTGTATAGAACGCAGGAAGACAAGAAACCGGCAAAAATTCCATTCAGCTATGAGAACGGGAAATACACCTTTTCATTGGATAAAAAGACTGAAACCCTATGGTTGTTCCTGAAGGAATAACCATAGGGTTTCAAGAGGGTGTAAGAAATTTTGTGTAAACGGTCATTTGGCAGGAAACTGCCATTACTTTTCGAGGAGTAGAAATGACCGTAAGCAACGAATTGATCGACAGC
>JGI24123J20310_1000086_pt1 | contig 68242 bp, 62 predicted proteins | sample SubbioCR12Aug_5A_FD_20310 | JGI IMG/M metagenome (IMG submission 20310)
CCCACCACGCTTGTGACGGGATGGGGCTTTCAGGTTTATTGCGACCCCCGGTGAGTTGGGGGCTTAGGGGATGGGCCGATTAAACGTGGTCTGTCCCCTAAAATACTCTGATGATCGGCCACAAGGGCCACCCCGAAGTCGAGGGCACCCTGGGGCAGTCGAAAGGCGGCATGTACCTGGTGGAAACGCCGGAAGACGCGGCCAGCCTGCAGGTGGCTAACCCCGACAAACTCGCCTATGTCACCCAGACCACGCTGTCGGTCGACGACGCCGCGCGGGTTGTCGACGCCCTGCGCGCGCGCTTCCCCAACATCGTCGGCCCGAAAAAGGACGACATCTGCTACGCCACGCAAAACCGCCAGGATGCCGTCAAGGCGCTGGCGCCGCAGTGCGATGTGGTGATTGTGGTGGGGTCACCGACCAGTTCGAACTCCAACCGGCTGAGGGAGGTTGCCGAGAATCTGGGCGTGCCGGCCTACATGGTGGACAACGCGTTGGAAATCCAGCCCGAGTGGGTATCGGGCAAAGACCGGGTCGGCGTGACCGCCGGCGCATCAGCGCCTGAAATTCTGGTGCGCGCAGTTATTGATCGGCTTGATCAACTGGGCATTGGCTCAGTGGCCCATCTGGATGGCGTTCAGGAGAAGGTCGGGTTTCCGCTGCCCAAAGGCCTGGAGTGAATTCCGTACCGAGATTACGGAATTACCAGCACCCAGCGGTAGTCGGCGTCTGCGCCCCAGTGTTCGACAAGGTCAAGGTTCCGCAACTGTCGTTGGCCTGGACACCTGAAGGCGCAGCCTGCAAGGTAAAGGCTGTCGCCGTTGGTCCTGCGGAAAAACTGATGTTGTATTTGATCGCGCTCCCGCTGGCCCCCTTGGGCGACACATTCGACAACAAGGCCCCGCCGACATAGGTGCCGTTGGTCGTGAAATAACGTTCCATGAACTGCGCCGTTTCCGTCAGGACGGCCTTCGCCTCGGCGCGGTTTGCCCGCAGCACATATTGCGTATAGGACGGATAAGCGATTGAAGCCAGTATTCCGATGATCGCAACCACGATCATGAGCTCAATCAGCGTGAAGCCAAAGGCCTGTTTACGCGCGCAACAAGCGCGACCCTCGTTCTTGTTTTTCATGCCTGTCCTTTCGATCATCGAATCGGCCATTACTGAAGTTGCCGCCAGGAGCTGCGCGGATTGCTCGTTCCGGATTTTTCAGTGGTGACGCTGATCCCCTTCTTGATATCCGAATTGAATTTGTACTCCTTGGCCCCCGCGGTGATGACGGTAGGCTGGTTGAGCGACATCGACCCCGACGCCTTGCCTGCAACAGGGGATTTGACAGTTTTTCCCTTGTCGTCTACGTAGGTGATGTAGTCGCCTTCATTGAACAATCCATCGTTATTCATATCCAGGGCGCTGTAGGTCAGATTGCCTCCGGTTGCGGCATCCAGTTCCATCAGCCAGCCGGTTCCACCCAATACACAGGGATCGGCTGACGGAATGGAGGTGTTGAAAATCACCCGGCCGAAGCGCAACAAGGGAACGCTCAGAACTCGCTCGCCCTGTAATGTTTTTGAGGGCGGAACAAGATCCAGATACCAGCCCCGCTTGGGAGAGCTCACGGTATTGCTGCTCACCACCCGCGCGGTTGCGCTTTCATAAACAATGGTCTGCTCGACCAGTGGGTTACCTGTAGTCGGGATTGCGGTGCCGTTGTCCAGCAGTCCGTAAAACGCTTGCTTCGTCTTGCTGGCTTCGTCGCCACTCAGCAGATAGCGCCCCGTGCCAAAATAGACCATGGCCGTGCCCGAAAGACCAGATGGCACTTTACCCACTTCAACCGGTGCGGTAATGGGCTGCCCCGCTGCAGTCGTAAACATGGGTTTACCGCCAGCCGCAAAATCCCAAACGCTGTTCGTTGCTGAGGTGACATCCCACTTCCACAACTTTCCTTGCAAATCACCGGCATAGATCGCATCGATGATGCGGTCGCCGTCATAATCGACCAGGCTGGGCGTGGACATGCCGTTCTGAGTGGCATTGGTCGTGCAGGCGCCTACCCCGGTGTCAAAGAACTTCACATTGGAAGGCGCATCGATCTGCACCATGAACAAGCCCGACTTGCAGTTCGCGCTGCCATAGCCGTTGCCGAACACTGCATAGTATTTCCCGTCGTTGAAGCGGCCGATTGTCGCGCTGCCTACCGGGTAGCCCATGTCATCGAGCGTGCTGCCTGCAGCGGCATTCTTGCCATCAAACTCCCACAGCACATTTGACTCGCTGAAGGCAGCGTCGGGAGTGGAGACATCGAGTGCGAACACACCGCGCCCACCCGCGCCCAGCGGGGTGACCAGTACGGTTTTCCATGCGCTTCCGCCATAGAAGACATCGCCCACGGTCGGCGCGCCATCCACGTAATATTTATGGCTGTAGTTCGGCTTCGTCAGACTGGGCAGATTGGCATAAATCAGCCCCGGCACGTAGGCAAACAACTCACTGCCATCGCTGGCCTTGAACGCGTGGAGCATGCCGTCGTTGGCCCCCACGTAAATCATGGGGTTCTTGGCGCTTTTCCCTTCGAGATAAGTCACATAACCTGTTCCCTCCGAGCCGCTCAGCTTGTCATAGCCGAAATTTTCCTCGCTCACGAACAGCGGGTCGGAATTGACGATGTCGCCCAGCAGGGACGTGCGGGTGCGGAAAGTACCATTCACCTTGTTCTGCTCCTTGCTCTGGTCGCCACGCAGGTAATTCAGCTCATCTTCCGAGATCAGGGCCTTTTGATCTGCGCTGATGCTCCCCCAGGCGAAATCCACGCCGACCGAACCATTAAAGGTCTTGATATTGCGGCTTGCCTCAGCCGGAATTTTGGTGCTGGCCGTCCACAGCGAGTCGCCCAAAGTACCATCCGACTTGACTGCAAAGGCCTCCAACTCGCCGGTCCAGTTGCCAGAGTCGAAACTTGCCTGATAAATGGCGGTGCTGGTATCGAGCTTCTTGGAGTTGGTCGCGATCGACGCAGCCGACGAGCTGCGGCTGATGATGTTGTTCACCATTTCCTGCATGGCATCGCTGAGTGATTTTGGATCTTCGGCGCTGAAGAACAGGCCGCGGCCGTTAATGGCGGCATGCCAGAGGTCGGCGACGTTCCCAGGCTTGTCTGTGCCGGTGACGGGCCACAGTGGGCTTAGTGTGCCAGAAGCCAGGTCAGCATAGCTCCCCGTATAGGTGTCCCCTGCCCAGGTGAGTGGTGGACTCAAGGTCGGCAAGGTGGTGGTCAACCCCAGTCCAACGGTATATGTCACCATGTGCTGCCAACTGGCAGGGTCGTTCTTTGGGTCGAAATAATCTGCTGTGGGGATGGTTTTCCCATCTTCAACCAGCTTGTCCAGCGCACGCGGGCTGCGCGGAACGTTGTTGGTCAGATCCGTGCGCAGGTCGTTGGCCCAGTAATAAAATGCAACGTCAGCCAGGGAATTTGAATTGTCATCCTTAAAAGGCGCGGATGGCGAGTAGCTGGTGCCATCTGGCAAGGACTTGGCTGTGTTATCCACATTGCCGCTCACCGCGCTTGCATTGTTACCGTTCCAAATCCCGTCCGTCATCATGATGGTGTAATTGGCGCGGCAGGAATGCTGCGTCCCAACTGTGACCTGGGGGTCTTCTGCGTACGGGCTGTTCACGACTGCGGTCGATGTACGGTAATACTCCCCAACCCGTCCCAATGCCAAACGCAGTGGCGTGCTCCCGTCCGCCGGCAGTTTCTCTAGCCATTTGAAAAAATTCTGCTTATGGCTGCTACTCAAGGCGCGGATGCTATTGTTGATCGTTGTGCCATCCCAGCCGGCGCACCCTGTGCCGGTGAAGTCATCGCAACTACTATTCAATGCCTGCCATGCCAGGCGCATGGTGCCCGGCAAATTGTTGAACGCGCGGGTTGCTGCACTGACGGTGGCCAGGTTGCGTGTGCGATAAAAGGAATACCAGTTGGCAAAGTTCTGCTGCTCGGCTGCCCCGACCGCTGTATAGACGTAGCAGGAATCGGTGGTTTTAGAAGGGTCTGCGCACGCAGTCCCCACCGGATCGTAACGGTAGTAGTAGGCTGGCACATTGACTGTATGGCTGGTGAACTGCTTGCCTGACCCACTGTCGAGAGCGGGGTGCCTTGCGTAGCACTGATTGGACTTAGGCTGAAAACCAAATGAAGGCTGATAAGCACTGGCCAGGTTTACCGTCGTGGAACTGGTGTCAAAGCCATTGGTATACGCGCTACCGTAAGACGTGGTGTAAGGCGTCCCGTCGAATTTCAGCGGTGGCAGGTACGTGGTGCTGGGATTGTAGTACTGGGCGTTGTAATCCCCCGACAGGAAGTATCTTTTGGTTTCGCTGCCATCGTGGTTGTTATAAAAAATATAGTGGCCACATCCGTCGGTCAACTTTGCGTTTTTGCCCATTGTGTCCGGCACATAGCCCCAAGCCATCGAACCCGAGTCGTCCAGCGTCACCACCAGGTTGGGCGCGACCCCGCCCGCCAGGTATAGGGGCGCGGACGGCAGTGCAATCGGGTCCACTGCCTGGGCGTGAAATGCGGGTAAAAGCAGGGCAGCCACAAGGCTGAAAGACTGGATTGGATGGCGGGTTTTCATGAAAACTCCTTGAGTATTGCTGCCTGGCTACTTAATTAAATGCTTCTGCGGAAAGTGGTTTGCAAAATGACGCTTGAGGTGCCGTCGGCGCCGATGCCGCGCGTCGTAATGCGGAAGACCTCGCCGCCACTAAGCGGCTTCGCCACCAAGCTGTCGTCACCGCCACTCCCCCCAGAGCCCGGCGGCAGCGCCTCGACGACAAAGCGCGCTTCCTTCACGCCGGCAAGGGCTCCGCTATACGCCACCGACTGCGCGGCCCAGTCATGGGTGTTTTTCCAGTAGTCGGCCGAAGCCCCACTATCCAGTAGCGCGTAGTAGCCCACCGTGCTGCCGTTGAAGGGTGGCAGGCTCGCCCCGCTGAGCACGACTTCAGCCGCACGCACAGCCGCTTCTGCCCCCTGAAAAGCCGCATCGCGGCTACGCGAATTGCCCGCCATGCGCTCTTCCAGCGTGGTCGACTGCATGGCAGTGACGGCGATCAGGGTCAGCATCACCAGAAAAATCAGCCCAGTGATAAGGACCACGCCAGCCTGGCGCTGTTTTCTGTTTTTGGATGGTTTGATGCGCATGGGACTGTCTCCTACTGCGTTCTGTTACGCACACTGACGGTGGTGGTGAATACCTGGCGCAGCCGTTGATCCGGTGCTTCGACCAGGGCGCCGTTGTAGGTGTATTTCTGTTTGGACGTGGCGACGTTGTCGTCGTTACCCGCCATCAGCAGGCTGATGCGCACCGCTGCCACCTGGCTCCAGTCGGCGACCGCATCGGCAGCCGAATAGCTTTCGACGATCCCGTTCGAATCGACATCGATGCCATACAGGATCTGCATGTTCTCTACGCCTTCCGCGATCTCCGCGGGAGCGACAGCGGGTTTGTAATTGTCGAACTGCCACAATGCAGGCCTGCCGCTGGCTCCGGTGCGAATGAAATAGCTCTTGCTCTGCATCTTGATGACTTCACCACCGCTTGCAGAATAATTCTCGACCAGGTCTTGAGAGGAATTACCTGGCGACCCCGCGCCCGTATTGTGGACGACGTTCTGCCCGGCCCCATTGACGTTCATGTTGGTGATCTGAAATACGGTGGAAGCAACGCAATTCGTCACTATGGCGATGTCGCCGATTGCCAGGTCATTGGGGGTTGTTACCTTGAGATCGGCGGAAGAGTTGCCGGGCTGAGCGGTTACTGTCGTGCCACTGCCAAACGCGCTGCGCAGAATGATGACATCGGTTCCTGCCAGAATCGGCGGGTTGGTAAAATTCAGCCCCCCCGTATCCGTTGGCAAAGCGGGTGCCCAACTTCCGCCATCGCCATCATAACCATTGATGGGAAGCCCGAAGTTGTAGGCTGACTCAGTACTTTGTTTCAAATTATTGTAAAAAGCCCCGCTCGAACTCGCGCACCCCCGGTAACCTGCCATGCGGATATCGCGCGCCATGATTTCCAACGCATAACGCGCGCTTTCCTGCATGCGCGACAGGTTGTCCATGCTGCGGAATGACTGCCGGCTTTCGACATACAGGTATCCGATTCCAGCCAGAACGACGAAACCGATCGTCATGGCGATCATGAGTTCCACCAGCGAAAACCCCCGCTGTCTTCCACATGGCATCAACTGGGAGGCTGTTTTCATAGTTGCGAATCCACAATGAATTGTTCGGCAGCGATCCCGCCTGTGCCTCGCGTATCGTTCCACTGAACAACGATCCTGACGGCGCCACCCGCTGCGACCACAATCGAACCATCGCCCGCTGGCAGCGTGTTGGCCAATGCGGTATCCCACTCGCCAAGATCGATCGCCGCCAGAGCGCTCCCGCCAGGGGTTGCGCCCAAGGCAAGGTTATAGCCGCCTGCCAACGCAATCTGGCGATTCGCGCGCATGCGGTCGAGCGCGTCATAGGCCAGCCATGTTGCCTGGGTGCGCTGGTAGGCGCTGTGTGAGTTCTTCAGACTCGATGCCATGAGTCCCGCAAGGCCAAGCAGGCCGATGGACAGCACCACGATGGCCACGAGCACCTCGAGCAAGGTGAAGCCTCGCATGGAATGTCTGGCATCACGGGTTTGACTGCTGATCATGGACATTGAGTAGTCCCCTTTTGCACAAAAGACCGACCCATGACATTGATGGCAACAGCACGCGCCTCATCCTTTCCACGCTTGTCACAGAGCCGAAAAACATCGTTAAAACCAGTTGCGACCCCGGTGGCTGTGAATGTGATCCGCAAGTTGGTTCCGGCATTGAGGGTGTTACTGCCGCCAAGCGCCGGCCAGACCCGCAGCACCGTCTCGCCAGCGTCAACCGTCCCATCCCCATCCGCATCGGCAAACACCAGCCATCCGGTGGACCAGTTTTGGGAGTTAGCACAGGCTACCCCGCCATTGGTGGAGCACACCGTTGCGGGCGCGGCACGTTTGACCGCCTCACTGCGGGCGTAATTGAGCGCAGTAATCACCTGATTGGCCTGCGCGGTGATGCGGCTATTGAGCACCATATTCTGGAAGCTGGGAATGGCAATCGATAAAAGGATGGCCAGCACCGCAATGGTGACCATCAACTCGATCAGCGTGAATCCGGTTTGTTTGGTCGTCATGTTTTTCACAAGTGTTTACGAGCTTCAACTTAATCATCCAGGCACACAAGCGCCAGCGCCTGCTGACTGGCGGCCTGTTTTCCAGAACGAACGGCGATTTCGGGCTTTTTCATTGACTCACAACGATCTTGTTATCGGCACCAACAGCGCTGGCTTGAGTGTTGCACTGGCCTTATTCAACGCAGCCCTCAAGGCCTATTACTTGAGCGCGATGCAGTGAGCGAACCATCATGGGCCGCTGGCTGAGTCCTCTCACCGCTGCTGCCGTGTGATTGCGCCGAGCCGATTTCTGCGCGGGTCTTGCTTTTAATATCGTGGGAGGGGGCCAGGGTTCGGGCGCTGGTGTGGCAGCACCGGTGCGGGCATTGGCGACCGCCACGCCCAGGTTACGCGGCTCTCAGCATGTTCCTTTTTCAAGCCGGATGCGCCCTGTGCTGTTGAGGATGATTTTCCTTAGCTCGCCGGCAAGGCACAATGAAAATGTGCCGTTCCCCAGCCCGTTTGGCCCCTGGCTTCTGCCATGCGAAAGGAAACTAATATAGGAATTGAAATTACTGGCGGTGTATGTAATGTTGCCGGGGCCATAAACACGCAAAATTTCGTCGGCACCATCTGTCATTCCTTTGGTGCCGCCATCGACGAAAATAATCCAGCCCTCCTGCCAAGCCGCCGCCGCATTACACGATGGCTGAGCAGCCATTGCGTTGCTGCTTTTGCAAACCGTTACCCGGGTAGCACGCTTGATTGCCTCGGATCGCGCAAGCTGCAATGACGAAACAAGAGCATTGGTTGCTGCCGCCAGCCTGTTGGTATTGACGAGAAAGACATAGCTGGGAATGGCAATCGCCAATAAAATTGCGCCCACCGCCAGCACAACCAGCAATTCCACCAGTGTGAACCCACGCCCATTCATTTCCTCCCCCTTCGCTTTCTTATTTGTGGCTGCCAGCTTGCCACGCCGTTGGGGACGCATCTATACAACTTTAGTTGTAGGTGCCGCCTGTGCGTGAACCAGACGCAATGCGTCCAAAGGCGTCCGCCGTCATCCTGGGCGCTGGGGTGTCAGGCCTGAGCGTTGCGCTGGCTTTATTGCAGCGCGGCCACGGTGTGACCGTGCTGGAACGCAGCACCGTGGGCGGCGAATCGTCTTGGGCGGGGGGCGGAATTCTCTCGCCGTTGCTGCCGTGGGATTACGCGGAGGCGGTTTCCGCGCTAGCCCTGCGGTCGATGGCGGGCTATGCGGACTGGGTGGCGAGCATCGAGGCGATATCGGGGCGCGATGCGGAATTCTGGCGCTGCGGCATGCTGGCGCTGGGGGTGATTGATCCGGAGCAGGCGCTGGCCTGGTGTGCGGCGCATGGGATGGCGGCGGAGCGGATCTGCCCGGTCACGCTGCATCTGGCGCCCGTCGTGCCGAAGGAAACATTGAACAACACAACGTCTTCCGTCATTGCGGACGAAGTGAATCAATCCAGCGTGTCAGCGAAATCGAAGGCTTCTGGATCGCCGCGTCGCGTGGCTCCTCGCGATGACGGAATTGTTCAGTGCGCCCCTAAAGAAAACTGCATCTGGCTGCCCGGCATCGCGCAGGTGCGCAACCCGCGCCTGGTGGCGGCTTTGCGGGCAGCGGTGGTGAAACTGGGCGGGGTGATCCGCGAACAGTGCCCGGCCACCGGGGTGCAGACGCAGGGTGGACGGGTGATGGCGGTGCAGACGGCAGCGGAGACTTTCCCGGCGGACGCCGTGGTGCTGGCCACCGGGGCGTGGTCCGGGCTGGGGCTGGCGGGGCTGGCGGCGGCGCCGCAGATCCGCCCGATTCGCGGGCAGATGCTGCTGTTCAAGCTGGCGCCGGGCGTGCTGGATACGATTCTGTATCGCAACGGCTTATATCTGATTCCGCGCCGCGATGGCCATGTGCTGGTGGGCAGCACGCTGGAGGATGCCGGCTTCGACAAATCGACCGACGACGCCACGCGCCAGCGCCTGCACGCCGAGGCGGCCGAACTGCTGCCCGCGCTGGCCGCCATTCAACCGGTGCGGCACTGGGCCGGACTCCGTCCCGGTTCACCGGACAATATCCCGGTGATCGACCGCCATCCGGATTTCGACAATGTGTTCGTCAACACCGGGCATTACCGCTACGGGGTGACGCTGGCGCCGGCTGCGGCGGAATTGCTGGTTGACTTGATGGAGGGCAAGGCGCCCGTGCTGGACCCCGCGCCCTATTGCTGGCGGGCCACACTTGAACGCAGGTGGCCCGAATGTTTTTAAGCCGGATGTCGATCAGGCTCCAAACCCAGTTGTGGGAGTGGCGCCCTCGCCACGAATGCCAGCATTCTGCAGCCGCCCGCATTCGGCCCGAGGCGGGCCTCCCACAACGGCGTTTGGGCCACGCTCCGCAGGGGTGACGACTTGTTCGGGGCTTCCTTAACGCTCGCGTCCGCCCCAATCTTGACGTGCACCGGAATGTACGCCCACACTGACACCGTTATGTACATTCTGCTGCTGCCATGAAACAAGCCACCTTGACCGAAGTCCGCAACAACGCCAAACAGTATTTCGACATCGTCGAGTCTGGCGAATCCGTGCGCGTGCTGCGCAACGGCAAACCCATCGCCGACATCGTTCCGGTGTCAACTGACCTGCCTTCCTGGAAGCGGCGCCGCGCACAACCCCTGGTGCTCGATGGCGTGTCGGTCAGCCGCATGATCCTCGAAGAGCGAGAAGCGGAGAAGCTGCCGGGCTGATGCGTGTTTTTTTTCGATTCCTCGGCTTTCGTCAAGCGCTATATCAGCGAAGCCGGAACCGATGCCGTGCTGGCGTGGTGCGATCAGGCGACGGAAATCGGTTTGTCCGGCATTGCGTTGCCCGAGATTGTTTCGGCCTTTTGCCGCTTGCACCGGGAAACCCGGATCAGCGACGCCCAATACCGGCAATTGAAATCCATGCTGCTGGCCGATATCGAAGACGCAGCCATGTGCGACCTGACCCCGGCGGTGCTGGCGCAAGCGGTGTCGAGCCTTGAAGCCAGCGTCCTGTGTGGCATGGACGCCATTCATATCGGCAGTGCGCTGGCCTTGAACGCCGACGTATTCGTTTCTGCCGACATACGACAGATCCAGGCCGCCGCTCGCGCAGGATTGCGGGCAGAGGCGGTGTAGCTCAGCCCGCCAGGTCACTCGCTTCATTTCATGGCGAATCAATAGGATAATCGGCGCGTCTTCCATCCACTCCCCCGCCATGTCACAAGCCCACGTCCATTCGCCTGTCGATGAAACCGCTTATCTGCACGGGGAAGAAACCGCGTCCACGAAACACGAGTTTGTGGGCGGCGAGATCTACGCCATGGCCGGCGCAAGCGAGCGGCACAACCGGATTGCGCTCAACATCGCCTTTCACCTGCGCAGCGCCACCCGCGGCAGACCCTGCCGTGCCTTCATGGCGGACATGAAGCTCCGCCTGTCGGGCGGCACGACTTATTACTATCCGGACGCCATGCTGGTGTGCGATCCGGCCGACGACCACCCCCTCTACAAGCAATCCCCCTGCCTTGTCGCCGAGGTGCTGTCCCCCGCTACCGCCACGGTGGACGTGCGCGAAAAATGGGCGGCGTATCGCGGGCTGGCCAGCCTACGCTATTACTTGCTGGTCGATTCGGAACGTCTGTGGGCCAAGGTCTTTTTTCGCGACGAGCATGATGTTTGGTTCGAGCAGGAACTGTCTGCCGACGACCGGCTCGACGTGGCGTGCGACGGCACGCGGCTGACGCTGACGCTGGACGACCTGTACGAGGACACGGGGCTGCTCGTTGTCTGAGGCGGCCGGTAACCGTCCGCCACTGGTTGTCTGGGTCGTCAGCGACGGCAAGCCGGGCCATGTGAACCAGTCGCTGGGGCTGGCCGAGGCACTGGCGCGCGCCACCCCGACCGAGATTGTCACCCTCCCCGCCTTGCCGTCCTGGCGGGGTTGGCTGGCGCTGCTGCTGAAACGCTTACCCGACAGCCCAACACCCAAATCTGATCTGGTCATCGGCGCGGGCCACGCCACGCACCCGACGTTGCTGGCCGCACGGCGCGCGCACGGCGGACGCACGGTGGTGCTGATGAAACCAAGCCTGCCGCGCCGCTGCTTCGATCTGTGCATCCTCCCCCGGCACGATGGCGTTGCGGCCGATGCGCATACGCTGGTGAGCGAGGGCGCGATCAACCGCATCCGCCCGGCGGCGGGCCGTGATTCGAGCCATGGCCTGCTCCTGATCGGCGGTGTATCAAAGCATTTCGAATGGGACAGCGACGCCGTGCAGGTTCAGATCAAGAGCATCCTCGCGCGCACGCCCGGCACGCAGTGGACGCTGACCACTTCGCGCCGCACCCCGGCGGATTTTCTGGCGCTGCTGCCGCAATACCCCAACCTGACGGTCATTCCCCACACGGCCACCTCGCCCGACTGGCTGCCCGCCCAGTTCGCGCAATGCGGCACGGTGTGGGTGACGCCCGACAGCGCCTCGATGGTGTTCGAGGCGCTGTCGGCAGGCGCCGATGTCGGTGTGTTCGATCTGCCGGTCAACCCGAAAAGCCGCGTCGCTCGGGCGATTGCTCAGCTTGCCGACGCGCAGCGCATTACCCGCTTCGCGAACTGGTGCGCCTATGGAGAATTGCAGCCCAACACGCACCCGCTGGCCGAGGCGGATCGCTGCGCCGACTGGATACTCAACTGGCTAACTTTCATGCCGATTGACGCACGGCACCCTGAATGATGAAAATACCTTCGTCGCTGCCAGATGACCTGCGAGGAAGCCACAGGGGTGTGGTTGAGCAGGGGAATGACCGGCGACCCTGCGTCCCCTCTTTTGTTCATCGCCAAGTGTCGCGAGGTATTGTCACGCCTCGTGGTCATGTATTTTCACGTTAAAGTTGTTGGGCTTTGCTGCCCAAGTTGCATGGGCTGCGAAAAAAGCGAGGGTCAGCCCCGCACCTTGCGATATGCCTCCAGCAGGCGCTGGTGGATCGCGCTGCCCTCGAAGTCGCTGCCGAGTTTGGTCAGGCCGAAGAAGCGCTCGTCCTGATTGAACAGCGCGAACGCCTGTTCCAGCGTTTCGCGGCCGTATATCAGGGCCAGGGCGGATTCGAAGGGTGTGGGGTCGCCGAGCTGGGTGAGGTCGGCGATGCAGCGGTAGACCTTGAGGCGCGCCTCGCTGCGCTGGCCGTATTGGGCGATCCAGGCGCAGCCTTCGCGGATCGCGTCGTCGTCGCCGAGGGCGAGCGCGAGCAGCAGCTTGATCTCGCCGACGCGGATGTCGGTCCACGGCGAACCGGCGTCGGGCGCCAGACCGATCAGCACCGTGACCAGGCGGTCGTCCGCCAGTTCCAGTTCGACCATCAGATCAAGCAGCTCGGCGCATTCGTCGTCGGTCAGTTCGGGCAGGCGCGCGAGCGCCGGGCGGATCAGGTTGCCGACGCTGTTGTTCTCGAATTCGAGTTCCTCGATCGGATAAATTTCGGATACGCCGGGCACCAGGATGCGGCAGGCGTAGACGCCGAGGTGGGTGAAGTCGGCGATGTAGAGCTCGTGCCCTTCGGCGTGCAGCGCGTCGACCGACCATGCATAGTCCTCTTCGGTGGTGGTGCCGAAATTCCAGTCGACGAATTCGAAGTCGGGGGTGTCGCGCAGGAACTGCCAGGAAATCACGCCGCTGGAATCGACGAAGTGGATTTCCAGGTTCTGCGGGTCGGCGATTTCGGCCTCGTCGAAGCCGGGGGAGGGGAAGCCGGCCAGCGAATCGAGCGCGCGGCCCTGCAGCAGTTCGGTCAGCGCGCGTTCCAGCGCGACTTCGAAGCGCGGATGTGCGCCGAAGCTGGCGAAGCAGCCCTGGTCCTGCGGGTGCAGCAGGATGATGTTCATCACCGGGTAGCGGCCGCCGAGCGAGGCGTCCTTCACCAGGATGCCGAAGCCGGCGCAGCGCAACGCGCGGATGCCGGCGGCGATGTGCGGGTAGCGGTTGATCACGTCTTCGGGCACGTCGGGCAGGCACAGGCCCTCTTCGATGATTCGGAACTTGATGTGGCGTTCGAAGATTTCGGCCAGCGCCTGGGTGCGCGCCTCCTTCAGCGTATTGCCGGCCGACATGCCGTTGCTGACGTAGAGGTTGCCGATGAGGTTGACCGGGAAGTACACGATCTTGCCGTCGGAGAGGCGCTGGTAGGGGATGGCGCAGATGCCGCGTTCGGCGTTGCCGGAGTTGAGGTCGATCAGCTGGTCGGCGCGCACACTTTTGCCCGGGTTGTAGTGAGCGTGAAGTTCGGGCGTGAGCAGTTGCTCCGGCCAGGCGTCGTCGACCACTGGAAACCAGCGCTCGTCGGGCGTGTGGGTGTATTCCCGTTCGGCCAGGGTCTCGCCCAGATAGAAGTGGGTCCAGAAATAGTTGGTCGACAGGCGCTCGAAATACTCGCCCAGCGCACTCGCCCGCGCGGCCAGTTCGGAGGCGCCCTTGCCGTTGGTGAACAGCAGCGGGCAGTCGCGGTCGCGGATGTGCACCGACCAGACGCCCTCCACCGGGTTGAGCCAGGAGCGTTCCTCGATGTGAAAGCCGATCGCTGCGAGCTTGGACTGCAGGGTGGCGATCGACGCTTCGAGCGAGGCGTCCTTGCCGGGGATGAAATGTTCGGAGGGCGACATGGGAGCAGCGTGGGGTGGGAAACCCAACAGCATAATCGATACGTCAAGTGCGGCGTAGAATGGCAGGCATCAATCCCTTCGTGGCCTGCAATCCGCGCTTTCCCCATGCCTGACCGTGTTCCCGTGCTTCTGTTGCTGCTTGGCCTTGCATTTGCAGGCCCGGTGGCGGTTGCCGCGCAGACGTTTGGCCTGGGCGGCGGCCAGGCGGCGCTTGCGGCGCGTCCGCAGGCCGAGTGGGTGGGCCAGGCGCAGGCGCTGGAAAAGCGCGGCGACTGGCCGGGTCTGCTGGCGTGGGGCCAGGACTGGGCACGGGTCGATGAAAAAAATCCGCTGGCCTGGTTTGTTCAGGGGCGCGCGCTGGGCGAGCTGGGGCGGCATGCCGAGGCGATCGCAGCGTATCGGCAGAATGTGCGGATTGCGCCCGGCGACGTATGGGCGCGCAACAATCTGGGCAATGCCTGGCGCGACAGCGGGCGCCCGCGCGAGGCGATGCAGGCCTACCGCGCGGCGGTGGAGATCGACCCCGACTACGTCCAGGCCTGGCACAACCTGGGGCTGACGTTTTATCTGACGAAGGGGCGGGCGGGGGTGGCGCAGGCGCTGCAAAAGCTGCAGGCCACCGACCCGGCGCTGGCCGATGTCTGGCGCGCGCTGGCGATCGAGTATTCGATCACACGCGACGTCCGGGTCGCGCGTGAGGCGGTGCGGGTGCTGCGCGGCTTGAGCGATGCCGAACGCGCGCGCATGTTCGGCATCCTGTTTGCCGAGGGCTGAGCTTCATCCTGGAGGCTGTTCGAATTCCGCCACCGCCTGCCGCAGGCGGCTGGCTTCCTGCTCCGGGCGCATCAGCGCGCGGCGCTGGCGGGCGTGGCTGAGCAGACTGGCATAAAAATCGGGGTCGGTTTCGGCCATCGACAAGAGCCTGGCCAGCCGCCGCTCGTCGCCCACCGGAAAATAGCCGGGGTAGTCCTCGCCCAGCATGCCGACGTTGCCGGGCATGTACGAGGCCAGCACCGGCACATCCGCCGCCAGCGCTTCGCAGATGACGTTGGCGCCGCCTTCCAGCACCGAACTGATGACCATGAGCCGCGCGCGCGACAGGTGCTTGAGCACCGTTCTGTGCGGCACGTTGCCGAGCCAGCGCCAGCGCGGCAGCTTGCCTTGCGCCATTTCCGCCGTTTCGGCCATGTCCTGGCTGAGCGCGCCGCCCAGGTGCGTCACCCGGATTTGCGAATGCTCGGGCAGATAGGTCGTTGCCAGCGCCGCCCGGAAGGGGTCTTTTTCCGTTCGCAGGTGGCCGATCACCAGCACCTCGAAGGGCTGGGCGGGCGCGGGCAGTCGGGCGATGTCGGGCGACGATTGATAGACCACCCGCGTCCTGGTGGCCAGATGCGGGGGCAGTTCGTCGACGCCGCGTTCCTGCAGCACGATGATGCGGTGCGCGAGTTCCAGCGCCTGCTGGGCGTCGCGGTCTTGGTGGATGTCGCGGTAGAGGTCGGTGCCGGTCAGCGCCAGCAGCAGCGGGCGGCTCGGGAAGCGCTCGGCAAACGCGCGGATCGAGGCAAAGCTGCGCCGCGCGTGCAGCGCCAGCATCAGGTCGGCGGCGCGGCCATCCCATTCCACCTGCGTCCGCACCGTGTGGCCCGCCTCGCGCAGGAAGCGCGCCCAGCGCGCGGCGGTGTGCCAGTTTCCGTTGCGATGTTCGCGGCCGTAGGGGGTGATGAGGGCGATGCGCATAGTTTAAGTGTAGCCCGTCACAGGGAATCGCGGATAATCCCAGCATGAGCGAAACGTCCATCACCTCGCGCGACAACACCATCTTCAAGCGCCTGAAAAAGCTCGCCGAATCGGCCCGTGCGCGACGCGAGGCGCAGATGACGCTGCTCGATGGCGAGCATCTGCTGGCGGCGTATCTCGATGCGGGCGGGCAGTTGCATACCCTGGTGCGCGCGGCATCGTTTGATGCCGGCCGATTCGAAAACTGGGCTGCGCGCTGCCCGGATGCCAAGGCGATCGCCCTGCCGGATGCCTTGTTCGATGAACTCACGCCGGTTTTCACCCCCACCGGCCTGCTCGCCGAGTCGGCCTGGCTGTCGCCCATTGCGCGTGATGACACACCGCTGATCATCGTGCTGGAAGACATCCAGGACCCCGGCAACCTCGGTTCCATGCTGCGCACTGGCGCGGCGGCGGGCGCCACGCTGGCGGTGCTGTCCAAGGGTTGCCACGACCCGTGGTCACCGAAGGCGCTGCGCGGCGGGCAGGGCGCGCAGTTTGTGTTGCCGATTGAGCGGGGTGTGGATGTGCCTGCCTGGTGCGCGCAATTCAAAGGGCAGAGCCTTGCCCTTGCGCTGGCTGAAGAACGCAGTGTGTTTTCAAGCGATCTGACGGGCCCGATTGCCTTCGTTGTGGGCAACGAAGGCGCCGGACTGTCGGACGATGTGCGTGCCGCGGCAACCGCAACGGTTCAGATTCCCATGCCGGGAAAAATGGAATCGCTGAATGCCTCGGCGGCACTGGCGATCGCCGTTTTCGAAGCCGTGCGGCAGCGCCTGGCCTGATTCCTGGGTTTCAGCGCGGGTGCATCAGGCCGGCTTCTGCATGGCCCGCTCGCCGGTGCGGCGGTCCAGTTTGGTTCTCAGCTGGTTGGATTTGGCAAACGCCATGACATGGTCATAGGTGGGGCGATCGGTGGATTCCAGCCAGGCGGCCACCACCAGGCAAATCTCGCCGTCGACTACGTTGGGCTGTACGCCTTGTGAATAACGCAAGCGCGGGTCAGCCAGGAAGCTGGCCAGGATAGAGACCAGGTTTTCAATCCAGACCGTTGGCTCGAAGTGATCGTCACTTTCCATCATGCGGGTAAGACCCTGATTTTCTTCGGACATCAAGCATGTTCCTTTTGCGGGGTGGCTACATAGTATTGTTTCGGCAGACTCAGACAAGTCTGAAGCGCTGGAGCGCAATGATTTCCTGGGTGAATCGCCCGGGGGAGATGTGTGACAGCACTTGGCGGCCAGCTTGAAGTGCCGGTGCGCGTCAGATGACAGTGCGTTTCCTTCACCCCTGGCCGGAGGCACGCTTTGCCGTTAATCATCCAAGGTAGGAGCCCGGTGCCCGAATTGGGCACGCCGGGATCTGTGCGGGGGGGGTGTCCAGCAATGGGCATCCCTACCGCGATTGAATGTGTTGCGCGGGGTCGAATGCCCGCAGCCAGTCGCGGCCTGGCAACTCGACGGCATGAATGCGCCCGCTCTCCAGGTTGAGTTGCGGCGGGTAGTGGAAAACCAGTTCGCCGCGTCCCTGCGCGCGGTGCAGGTCGGCCTCAAACTGCAGCCTTTCCTCGGCCATCGCGTTCATCGCCGCGTCGTTGATCCGCTTGAAGCGGTCGAGGTCGATAAACATTGCCAGCCAGTCTGAAGAGACCCCGCCGCCCCGCTATTAAAGCTGGAAAGCCGCATTGATGGCCATGCGCAACGTCTCAACGCTCAGTACCCCATGGAGCACCTGCAGTCGGCGGCCATCGGCGTCAAACATCAGGATGGTGGCACCATTCGCATTTTGTTGCCGAACAAATGCCGCGTTTTCCGGGGTATTCACATCCGCCACCAGAAACTCGATATCGTCTGCATAATCTCTGCGTATCGCGTCTACCGCCTCCATCACATGCAAGGTGTCGGCAGACATTTTGTCGTGTATCAATACCACCGCGTTGCGACCTTGGCCAATTCGGTCAAGATCGTTGCTGTAAGCCGATGGCAGCTGTGTGATCACAAACATGCCCGTTGCCAGCAATAACGCCAGCGTCATCCACTTCGACCAGGGACGGATCTTCGGTTTACCCGCACTCATGCCTCAACTCCTTCAAACAATACACTGGAAAGTTATAGCGTTCACCGGTATCAGGCAGAATCACTACCATGGTTTTGCCGGCAAACTCCGGCAGCCGCGACAACCGATCTGCCATCGCAACGGCGGCGCCACAGGAGATGCCCGACAGGATACCCTCTTCGGTCGCCAGACGGCGACCCTTGGACAGATCCTGCTTGCGCATGTGGAGGTCGACCACCGCATTGAGGTTATCCGCCGCCGTGCGTAGCTGCTGCCGCCCCCTGCTCAAACGGGCGGAAGCGGGAAGCTTGTGAAAAGACGGCCGCGCGGCGCGGCTTCAGGAATGCCGCAGGCGCGCCGCGATTTCCTCCACCGATATGCGGGTGGTGTCGATGACGGGCACCGCGTGGCGTGCGAACAGCCGCTCGGCGGCGGCAAGTTCGTCGCGGCACTGATCCAGACTGGCGTAGCGGCTGTCGGGGTAGCGCGCCTGGCGAATGGCGGCGAGGCGCTCGGCCGACAGGGTCAGGGCGCGCAGGCGCGGCAGGTGGGCGAGCAGGACGCCGGGCAGGCTGGTCTGTTCGAGGTCGTCCGGCGTCAGCGGATAGTTGGCGACGCGCAGGCCATATTGCAGGGCGAGGTAGAGCGCGGTGGGGGTTTTGCCGACGCGCGAGGCGCCGACCAGGATCAGGTCGGCCTGATCGAGCCGCTGCGGCTGCAGGCCGTCGTCCAGCGCCAGGCTGAAATTCACCGCGTCCATGCGCGATTCGTAGTCGTTCGCCATGCCGTGGGTGCGGCCGCCGCTGGGGGTGGCAGCCTGCCCCAAGGCATTTTCCACGGCGGGAGCGACGAGGTCGAAGACATCGAACACGCTGGCGCGGCTGTCGCGCAGGACGGCGCGCAGGGCCGGGTCGGTCAGGGTGGAAAACACCAGCGCGCCGGGCGTGGCGGCAATCCGCGCGGCAGCAGCCTGCGCCTTTTCCGGGCTGTCGACGAAAGGCAGCGCAATCAGGCTAAACTTAAATGCAGGAAACTGCGACAGCACGCTCTTCGCCACAGCCTCGACGGTGACACCGGTGTGATCGGATACGCAGAAAACGTGATGGCTTTTCATGGAGTGGATTATGCAGGCTTCAACTGACTATATCGTTCCGCTGGACAGCCTGTCGATGGCGGACGTGCCGCGCGTGGGCGGCAAGAACGCGTCGCTGGGCGAGATGATCGGCAATCTGTCCGGCGCCGGCGTCAAGGTGCCGGGCGGCTTCGCCACCACGGCGCAGGCGTTCTGGGATTTTCTCGACCACAACGATTTGCGCGCGCGCATCGATGCGAAGCTGACGGCGCTCGACGTGGCGGACGTGACGGCGCTGGCTGCGGCGGGGGCGGAAATCCGCGGCTGGGTGGAGGCAGCCGCCTTGCCGCCTGACCTGGAATCGGGCCTGCGCACCGCCTATGCCGCGCTCGGCAGCAACGTGTCGGTGGCGGTGCGCTCGTCGGCCACCGCCGAGGACCTGCCCGATGCCTCGTTCGCCGGCCAGCAGGAAACCTACCTGCACGTGCGCGGCGAGGCTGACTTGCTGCGGTACGTGAGAAAAGTCTTCGCTTCGCTCTACAACGACCGCGCCATTGCCTACCGCGTGCACCACGGCTTCGCGCACGCCGACGTGGCACTGTCGGCCGGCGTGCAGCGCATGGTGCGCTCCGACCTCGCCTGTTCCGGCGTGCTGTTCACCCTCGACACCGAATCCGGCTTCCGCGACGTGGTGTTCATCACCGCCGCCTACGGCCTGGGCGAAACCGTGGTGCAGGGCTCGGTCAACCCGGACGAGTTCTACGTGCACAAGCCGAAGCTGGCCGAGGGCTTTCCCGCCGTGGTGCGGCGCGAGCTCGGCGAGAAAGCGATCCGCATGGTGTGGCGCGACGGCGCGACCGTGATCGAGGACACGCCGGCGGAGCTGCAGCGTCAGTATTCGCTGACCGACGCCGAGGTGCTGGAACTGGCGCGCCAGGCGGTGGCGATCGAAAAACACTACCAACGCCCGATGGACGTCGAGTGGGCGAAGGACGGCGAAACCGGCGAGCTCTTCATCGTGCAGGCGCGGCCGGAAACGGTGAAGGCGCGCGCCAACGGCGTCGGCGAACGCTACACGCTGGAGGAGACAGGCGAGGTGCGCATCACTGGCCGCGCCATCGGCCAGAAAATCGGCGTGGGCGAAGTGCGGCTGATCGCCAGCCCGGCCGAGATGAACCGGGTGCAGCCGGGCGACATCCTGGTCACCGACATGACCGACCCCGACTGGGAGCCGGTGATGAAACGCGCGGCGGCGATCGTCACCAACCGCGGCGGACGCACCTGTCACGCCGCCATCGTCGCGCGCGAGCTGGGCATCCCGGCGGTGGTGGGCAGCGGCGAGGCCACTACGGTGCTGAAGGACGGCGAGATGGTGACGGTGTCGTGCGCCGAGGGCGACACCGGCACGGTCTATGCAGGCAAGCTGGCTTTCACGGTGGAGACGCTGGAAATCGAAACCCTGGCCGAGCCGCCGGTGAAGCTGATGATGAACGTCGGCAACCCCGAGCGCGCCTTCGAATTTTCCCAGATCCCCAATCACGGCGTCGGGCTCGCACGGCTGGAGTTCATCATCGCGCGAATGATCGGCGTGCATCCGCTGGCGCTGCTGGACTATGCCGGCCAGACGCCGGCCCTGCGCAACGAGATCGATGCGCGCACCGCCGGCTATGCCGACCCGGTGTCGTTTTATGTGGACAAGCTGGCCGAGGGGGTCGCCACGCTGGCCGCCGCGTTCTGGCCGCAGCCGGTGATCGTGCGATTGAGCGACTTCAAGTCCAACGAATACGCCAACCTGGTCGGCGGCGAGCGCTACGAGCCGAAGGAGGAAAACCCCATGCTGGGGCTGCGCGGCGCGGCGCGCTACGTGTCGACGCTGTTCCGCCCGGCGTTCGAGCTGGAATGCCGGGCGCTGAAAAAGGTGCGCGAGACGCTGGGGTTTTCCAACGTAGAAGTGATGATTCCCTTCGTGCGCACGGTGGAGGAATGCGCGACGGTGGTGAAACTGCTGGAGGCAAACGGCCTCAAGCGCGGCGACCATGGCCTGCGCCTGATCATGATGTGCGAGATTCCCTCCAACGTGCTGCTGGCCGACGACTTTTTGCAGCACGTCGACGGATTTTCCATCGGCAGCAACGACCTCACCCAGCTCACGCTGGGCATCGACCGCGACTCCGGTCTGGTGGCCGAAGGCTTCGACGAGCGCAACCCGGCGGTGAAGAAGCTGCTGGCGGAAGCCATCGCCGCCTGCAAGCGGAACGGCAAATACATCGGCATCTGCGGCCAGGGGCCGAGCGACCACCCCGATCTGGCCGACTGGCTGGTGGCGCAGGGAATCGGCTCGATGTCGTTGAATCCCGATACCGTGGTGGCAACCTGGCGGCGGCTGACTGCCTGACACCTGCGCCTTGACCGATGGCGCGAATCGGCTCCGCTTATCAGCCGTGTAAACGCCGCATATTTAAGATAAGCTCTGCGCCGATATTCCACGATTTGATGATGCCAAGTATGCTTTCTGCCGATGGATTGGCCTGCGAACGCGGTGAGCGCCTGCTGTTCAGGAACCTGGGTTTCGAATTGGGGCGTGGCGAGGCTTTATTGGTGGTGGGGGGCAATGGTCGCGGCAAGACCAGCCTGTTGCGCATCCTCTGCGGCCTGTCTGCACCTGCCGCCGGCGTTGTGCGCTGGCGTGACGCCCCCCTGAGCAAGGCGCACGAACAATATGGGCGGGAGATGGCCTATCTCGGCCATGCCAACGGGATCAAGGACGACCTCACCCCGATGGAGAATCTGCGGATCGCGGCGGCGCTGAACGGCCGCGAACTGGATACCGGGACCGCGACGGCTGCGCTGGAGCGGGTGGGTCTGTCGCGTTGCATGGAATTCCCTGCCCGCGTGCTGTCTTTCGGCCAGCGCCGGCGCGTTGCGCTGGCGGGGCTGATGACGGCCGGCGCGCTGCTGTGGATTCTCGACGAACCGCTGACCGGGCTCGACGTCGAGGGGGTCGCAATGGTGGAGCGGATGATCCGCGATCACGTCGTGGCGGGTGGCCTGGCGATCATGACCACCCATCAGCCGCTGGCGCTCGACGGCCTGGCGCCCAAAACCCTCTCGGTCGGCGATTGAGCGTGGTTGTTGACGCTTCAGCGGCTTTAGTGCGTGAATGTTGCTGCTTTAGCAGCTTTGCATTCACGGCCTCCCCCTTGCGGGGACAGCCACGGCCTACCCCTTGCGGGTGGAGCATGTTCGCGCATGGGCCACGATGCTGAAATTCCTGTTCACCGTCATTCGCCGCGATGTGTTGCTGGCGGCGCGGCGCCGTGGCGACTGGCTGACCGCGCAATTCTTCTTTGTCATGGTGGTGAGCATGTTTCCGCTCGGCATCGGGCCGGAGCCGGGCATGCTGCGCACCATCGGGCCGGGGGTGGTGTGGGTGGCGGCGCTGCTGGCTTCGCTGCTGTCGCTGGATCGGCTGTTCGCCGACGATTATCGCGACGGTACCCTGGAACAAATGCTGCTGTCGCCCAGTCTTATTGCACTGCTGACCTTGGGGAAGGCAATCGCGCACTGGATCATCAACGGGATTCCGCTGCTGCTGATTGCGCCGCTGCTGGGGATCCAGTTCAATATGCCGGCCGAGGCGCTGTGGATGCTTGTCCTGTCGCTGGCCATCGGCACGCCCATCCTGTCCCTGCTCGGCAGCATCGGCGCCGCGTTGACACTGGGCTTGCGGGGCGGCGGTGCGCTGGTCACCCTGTTGATCATGCCGCTTTATGTGCCGGCCCTGATTTTCGGCGCCGGCGCGGTGGAGGGCGTGCTCTCCGGCACCGGTTCGGAAGCGCACCTCTCGCTGCTGGGGGCGTTTCTGATGATGTCGCTGTTGCTGGCACCGTGGGTGAGCGCAATGGCCCTTAAAGTTTCTGTGGAGTAAGCACTTGAATTTGTATCACTACGCTTCGCCGTCGACCTTCTACCCCCTGGCCGGGAAGCTGGTCTCGTGGTTTGCGGCGCTGGCGTTCATCCTGGCGATTGCAGGGCTCTACATCGGCTTCTTCGTGGCGCCCACCGACTTTCAGCAGGGCGAGGGCTATCGCATCATTTTCATCCATGTGCCGGCGGCCTGGATGTCGATGTTCATCTACGTCGTCATGGCCTTCTGGTCGGCCATCGGCCTGGCCTGGAACACCCGTTTGTCGTTCATCATGGCGCGCGCGCTGGCGCCCACCGGCGCCATGTTCACCTTCGTCGCCCTGTGGACCGGCGCGTTATGGGGCAAGCCGATGTGGGGCGCCTGGTGGGTGTGGGATGCCCGGCTCACCTCCGAGCTGATCCTGCTGTTCTTGTATGTCGGCGTCATGGCCCTGCAGGCCGCGATCGACGACCCGCGCCGCGCCGACCGCGCCGGCGCGCTGCTCAACCTGGTCGGCGTCATCAACGTGCCGATTATCTACTTCTCGGTCGTCTGGTGGAACACCCTGCACCAGGGCTCCTCGGTCAGTCTCACCCGCGCCCCCTCGATGGCGCAGACCATGCTCTGGGGCATGCTCATCATGGCGCTCGCCGCCTGGATGTACACCATCGCCGTCGCCCTGGCGCGTGCTCGCACGCTGGTCCTCGAACGCGAGCGGCAGACCGAATGGGTGCGCGCCCAGCTGGAGGGACAGCCATGATCTGGGAAAGCTGGCAGGCCTTCTGGGCCATGGGCGGCTACGGCTTCTATGTCTGGGGATCGTTCGGCATGACGCTGCTCTGCATCGTGGGTGAGGTCGGGCTGCTGCGCCGCCATCGCCGGCAGGTCTGGCAACGACTCAAGCGCTTGAAATCATGGGATCCACAATAGAATTTGGAAATGGAAATGAAACCACGTCACAGAAAACTTGCCCTGATCGTCCTGGTTGTTGCCGCCTTAGGGGTTGCGGTGGCGCTGGTGCTCAATGCCTTCAACAGCAATCTGGTGTTCTTTTTCTCGCCCACTCAGGTCGCCAACGGGGAGGCGCCGACCAGCCGCGCCTTCCGCATCGGCGGCCTGGTCGAGGAGGGCAGCATCAAGCGCGAGGCGGACGGGCTCACCACGCGTTTCGTCGTCACCGATACCGCCAAGTCGATGCCGGTGACCTACACCGGCATCCTGCCCAACCTGTTCAAGGAAGGGAAAGGCGTGGTGGCCGAAGGCCGGCTCGGCGCCGACGGCCTGTTTGCCGCCACCCAGGTGCTGGCCAAGCACGACGAGAACTACATGCCGCCGGAAGCCGCTAGTGCCATCGAGCAGGCGCAGAAGGCGCAGCAGTCGGTGGCTGAGTAATTTTGATTCAGGCTGTCGAACCGTTTTCAGGGCAATGGCCGGTAAAGTGTTGCCGACCTGCGGTCAACGCGCACGGCGCGAGCCAATTTTTCAGGCAGTAATTTTCAGGCAGTAAAAAGGAAAAAGCATGATCCCCGAACTCGGCCATTTCGCCCTCATACTCGCGTTGCTGCTGGCGCTGACCCAGGCCATCCTGCCGCTTGTCGGCGCGCAGCGCGGCAACCTCACGCTGATGGCGGTGGCGCGGCCCGCCGCGCAGGGCCAGTTCGTGTTCGCCGCCGTCGCCTTTGTCTGCCTGGCTTATTCGTTTCTGACCAACGATTTCTCGGTCGAGAACGTGGCGCGCAACTCGTTCTCGCAGTTGCCCGAGGTCTACCGCCTCACCGCCACCTGGGGCTCGCACGAAGGCTCGCTGCTGCTGTGGGTGCTGATCCTCGCCTTCTGGAGCGCCGCGGTATCGGTGTTTTCGCGCCACCTGCCGGAAGACATGGCGGCGCGCGTGCTTGGCGTCATGGGGCTGATCTCGGTCGGCTTTCTCGTCTTCCTGCTCACCACCTCCAACCCGTTCGAGCGGCTGCTGCCCGCCGCCATGGACGGCAGCGACCTGAATCCGCTGTTGCAGGACTGGGGCATGATCATCCACCCGCCGATGCTGTACATGGGCTACGTCGGCTTCGCGGTGGCCTTCGCCTTCGCCATTGCCGCGCTGCTTTCGGGCAAGATGGACGTCGCCTGGGCGCGCTGGTCGCGGCCGTGGACCACCGTGGCGTGGACCTTCCTCACCCTCGGCATCGTGCTCGGCAGCTGGTGGGCCTACCGCGAGCTGGGCTGGGGCGGCTGGTGGTTCTGGGATCCCACCGAGAACGCCTCGTTCATGCCATGGATCGCCGGCACCGCCCTGATGCACTCGCTCGCGGTCACCGAGAAGCGCGGCGCGTTCAAGGCCTGGACCGTGCTGCTGGCGCTCACCGCCTTTTCGCTGTCGCTGCTCGGCACCTTCCTGGTGCGCTCCGGCGTGCTGTCCTCGGTGCATGCCTTCGCCACCGATCCGGCGCGCGGCGCCTTCATCCTCGGCTTCCTCGCGGTGGTGATCGGCGGCTCGCTGGTGCTGTACGCCTGGCGCGCGCCGAAGATGATCACCGGCAGCGGCTTCACCTGGTTCTCGCGCGAATCGCTGCTGCTCGCCAACAACGTGATCCTGATCGCGGCGCTCGGCTCGGTGCTGCTCGGCACCCTGTATCCGCTGTTCATGGACGCCATGGGGCTGGGCAAGATCTCCGTCGGCCCGCCTTATTTCAACGCGGTGTTCGTGCCGCTGATGGCCCCGGCGCTGTTCCTCATGGGCGTGGGTCCGCTGGCGCGCTGGAAGGAAGCCAGCCTGCCGGACATGGTCACCCGCCTGAAATGGGCGCTCGTCGTGGCGCTCGCCGTCGGCCTGCTGCTGCCGCTGACGCAGGACGGCTTCAATGCCTGGGCGAGCCTGGGCTTCTTCCTCGCCGCCTGGATCACCCTGGCGGTGGCCGCGGCGTTCATCGACCGGCTCAAACATGGTCAGGGCGGCCTGCTGCAGAAACTGGCGACGTTGCCGCGCGGTTTCTGGGGCATGCAGCTGGCGCACTTCGGCATGGCCGTCGGCGTCGCCGGCATCGCCGTGGTCGCCAACTATTCGAGCGAGCGCGACGTGCGCATGGAGGTGGGAAGCCATGCCGAACTCGCCGGCTACACCTTCACCTTCCGCGGCGCCACCTGGCACGAAGGCCCCAACTACAGTGCCGCCCGCGGCACCGTGGAGGTCAGCCAGAACGGCAAGGCGGTGGCCACGCTGCACCCGGAGAAGCGCACCTACAACGCCTCCGGCATGGGGATGACCGAGGCCTCGGTGCATCCCAACCTCTTCCGCGACATCTACGTCGCCATGGGCGAGTCGCTCGACGACCAGGGCAGCGCCTGGACCGTGCGCCTGTTCTACAAGCCCTTCATCAACTGGCTCTGGCTCGGCACCCTGTTCATGGTGGTGGGCGGGTTCATGGCGGCCTTCGACAAGCGCTACCGCATCGCGTTGCGGCGCAGCGAAGTACCGAAGAACCTCGCGACGCAGGGGGCCTGAATCATGAAGCGCTGGCTACCGTTTGTCCTCTTCATCGTCCTCGTCGGCTTTTTCGCCAAGGGCCTGTTCCTCAACCCGCGCGAAGTGCCTTCTCCGTTCATCGGCCGCGCGGCCCCGGCCTTCACGCTGCCGCTGGTGGGGGATGCGAATGCCTCCTTCAGCCCGGCCGACATGAAGGGCCGGGTCTGGATACTCAACATCTGGGCGCCCTGGTGCGTATCGTGCCGCCAGGAGCACGGTTTCCTGATGCAGCTGACGCAGAGCGGCCGCATTCCCATCGTCGGCCTCAACTGGAAGGACAAGGCGCGCGAGGCGGAAGCGCTGCTCGCACGCACCGGCAGCCCCTATGTGGCGGTGCCGGAGGATCTCGACGGCCGCGTCGGCATCGACTACGGCGTCACCGGCACCCCCGAGACCTTCATCATCGACCAGGCGGGCATCGTGCGGCTGAAGCACATCGGTCCGATCGGCCCTGACGTATGGCAGACCAAGTTCGAACCGAAACTCAAGGAGCTGGGCGCATGAAATCCGGTCGCATCAAGCCTGTCCTGCTGGCCTTTCTGCTGGCGATTACCCTGCCTGCGCTTGCCAATGAAGCGGCGCCGAAGACGGCGCTGCCCAACGCGGAAGACCCCGTCATCGAGCAGCGCCTGATCAATCTGGCGGAAGACCTGCGCTGCCTGGTCTGTCAGAACGAGTCGCTGGCAGGGTCGAAAGCCGAACTGGCGGAAGACCTGCGGCGCGAGATCCGCGAGCAGATGAAGGCCGGCAAGGACGACCGCGAGGTGATCGCCTACCTCACCGAACGCTACGGCGACTTCGTTCTCTATCGGCCGCCATTCAAGCCGGTGACGTATCTGCTTTGGCTTGGCCCTCTGCTGTTCCTGGGTATCGGCGGCGGCGCCTGGGTCGTGACGCTGCGGCGTCGCCGCGCCGTGCAAGACATCCCGGTGGACGAGAAAAAACTCGCCGCTGCCGCCCAACTTCTGGAAGAAAAATGAACCCGTTCTGGACCGTATCCCTGTTCTGGATTGCCGCCGTCGTCTGCGTCGTCGTCGCCATGGCCTTCGTGCTGCCTGCCTTGTTGCGTACGCGGGGCGGGGCAGACAAGGCCGTCCGGCGCGACGTCAATATCGCTGTTTACCGCGACCAGATGAAGGAAATGGAAGCCGACCGCACCAACGGCCTGCTTTCCGGCGCGCAGTACCAAAGCGTCAAGCTGGAACTGGAAGCCCGCCTGGCCGACGATGCCCTGACCCCGGACGACTCCCCCGAACCCGGCCGTGTCGGTAGCCGCAGGCTGGGTTATACCCTGGGTGCCGTTTTGCCTGTTGCCGCTTTCGCCCTCTACTTCTGGCTGGGCAACCCCGCGTCCCTGGTCGCCGATGCGCAATCCGGTACGGCCCATTCCGCCATGGCCGGCGCCGCGGGTGAGCACGACTTCATGAGCATGATCCGGAAAGTGGAAGAAAGGACCCAGGCCAATCCCGATGACGGCGAGGCGTGGGCCATGCTGGCCAAATCCTACGCGGCGATGGAGGTGTGGCCCAAGGCCCTGCAGGCTTACGAAAAGGCGGCCGGGCTGTTGCCGCGGGAAGCCTCGGTGCTGTCCGGCTATGCCGAGGTCCTGGCCATTACCGGCAATCTGGTGCTGACGGGCAAGCCGATGGAACTGGTGCGGCAGGCGCTGGAGATCGATCCCGAAGACATGAAGGCGCTGGAACTGGCCGGCATCAATGCCTTTCGGGAGGGCGACTTTGCCCAGGCCAGCGCCTACCTGAAGCGCATGCACGGCTTGCTGCCGCCGGAATCACCCTATGCCCAGGACATCCTGGCCGCGCAGCAGGAAGCCGAACGACTGGCCCAGTCGGGCGTGCCCGGGCTGGCCCCGCCCCCCGCTGCCGATAGCAAGACGGCGGCGGTTGCTGAGGGCGTTGCCATCAAGGGCCGCATCGACATCGCTCCGGCGCTCAAGTCCAGGCTCGCCGATACGGACGTGCTTTTCCTGTTCGCGCGTCCGGGCCAGAGCGGTCCGCCCGTGGCCGCCATCCGTGCCAGCGCCGGCCAGCTTCCGCTGGAATTCGTGCTGGACGACAGCATGGCGATGAATCCCGGCAACACGCTCTCGCGGCACAAGCAGGTGATGCTGGTGGCCCGCGTTTCAAAATCCGGTAATCCGACGGCCCAGCCGGGCGATCTGGAGGGTGCCGTCGCCAACGTGAAGGTGGGCGCGACCGGCGTGAAAATCATGATCGACCAGACCCGACCCTGAATGGGGCGCAAGTACAATCCGGTCACGACGAATTTGAGCCGCGGGATGGGATGAAGTAGAATCCGCCATCACCCGCGCCCCCGCTCATAAACATGACGAAGTATGTGTTTGTCACCGGCGGAGTGGTTTCTTCCCTCGGGAAAGGAATCGCCTCCGCCTCCCTCGCTGCGCTGCTTGAATCGCGCGGTATCCGTGTCACCCTGTTAAAGCTCGATCCGTACATCAACGTCGACCCCGGCACCATGAGCCCGTTCCAGCACGGCGAGGTGTTCGTGACCGACGACGGCGCGGAAACCGACCTCGACCTGGGCCATTACGAGCGCTTTTCCAGCGCGCGCATGAGCCGGCGCAACAACTTCACCACCGGCCAGATCTACAAGTCGGTGATCGACAAGGAGCGCCACGGCGATTATCTCGGCGCCACGGTGCAGGTCATCCCGCACATCACCGACGAAATCAAGCGCTCGATTCGCGCGGGCGCAGAAGGCTCCGACGTGGCGCTGGTCGAGATCGGCGGCACCGTGGGCGACATCGAATCGCTGCCGTTCCTGGAAGCCATCCGCCAGATGGGGTTTGAAGACGGCCCCGAAAACACCTGCTTCATCCACCTGACGCTGCTGCCCTACATCGCGACCGCCGGCGAACTGAAGACCAAGCCGACCCAGCACTCGGTGAAGGAGCTGCGCGAAATCGGCATCCAGCCCGACATCCTGCTGTGTCGTGCCGATCGTGAAATCCCGGTCGACGAGCGGCGCAAGATTGCGCTGTTCACCAATGTGCGCCCGGAAGCGGTGATCCAGATGCTGGATTCCGACTCGATCTACAAGATTCCGGCGATGCTGCACGACCAGATGCTCGACGAAATCGTCTGCCACAAGCTGAAAATTCTGGCGCGTGCGGCCGATCTGACCATATGGAAAAAACTGGTTAACGCGCTGGAGCACCCCGAACACACCGTCAACATCGCCTTCGTCGGTAAATACGTCGACCTCACCGAGTCCTACAAGTCGTTGTCGGAAGCCATGATCCATGCCGGCATGCATACCCTCAGCAAGGTGAAAGTCCACTACATCGATTCCGAGCAGATCGAAAAAACCGGCATCGACTGCCTCAAGGGCATGGACGCGGTTCTGGTGCCCGGCGGCTTCGGCAAGCGCGGGGTCGAAGGCAAGATTGCCGCCATCCGCTATGCGCGTGAAAACAAGGTGCCCTACCTGGGCATCTGCCTCGGCATGCAGCTCGCGGTGGTCGAGTTCGCGCGCGACGTCGCCGGCATGGCGGACGCGCAATCGACCGAGTTCGATCCGGCGACCACGCATCCGGTGATCGGCCTCATTACCGAGTGGCTGGACCGCGGCGGTCAGGTCGAAAAGCGCAGCGATCAGTCCGACCTGGGCGGCACCATGCGCTTGGGCGGCCAGCCGTGCGAGCTGAAGGACGGCACCCTGGCGCGCGAGGTCTACGGCGCGGCCAGCATCGTCGAGCGGCACCGCCATCGCTATGAGGTCAACAACACCCTGCTGTCCGAACTTGAAGCGAAAGGGCTGGTGGTGGCCGGACGCGCGCCGGGCACCGAGCTGTGCGAAATGGTTGAACTGCCGACCTCGGTCCATCCCTGGTTCGTCGCCTGCCAGTTCCACCCCGAATTCACCAGCAACCCGCGCAACGGCCATCCGCTGTTCATCGCGTTCGTGAAAGCCGCGCTGGCAAATCAACAAGGTGCGCACGCATGAAAATCGTCGTTGAGCCACAGAGGCACAGAGCGCACAGAGAAAAAACCAGAGTTGACAGCCTCTCGCATGGCCATTCGACGGTCGATAACCAGGCTCGATGCGCTACATTGAAAAAACGATCTTCTCTGTGCCTCTGTGCCTCTGTGGTGAAGGTTTTAAGATGAAGTTATGTCACTTTGAAGCCGGGATCGAGCACCCGCTGTTCCTGATTGCCGGCCCCTGCGTGATCGAATCCGAACAGCTGGCGATGGACACCGCCGGCGCGTTGAAGGAAATGTGCGCGGCGCTGAATATCCCGTTCATCTACAAGTCCTCTTTCGACAAGGCCAACCGCTCGTCGACCCAGTCCTTCCGCGGGCCGGGGATCGAGGAGGGGCTGCGCATCCTGTCCGAGGTCAGGAAGCAGATCGGCGTGCCGGTGCTGACCGACGTCCACGAAGACACGCCGCTGGCCGAAGTGGCTGCCGTGGTCGACGTGCTGCAGACGCCGGCCTTCCTCTGCCGCCAGACCAACTTCATCCAGAACGTCGCGCGCACGGGGCTGCCGGTCAACATCAAGAAGGGCCAGTTCCTCGCGCCGTGGGACATGCAGAACGTGGTCGACAAGGCGCGCGAGGTCGGCAACGAGCAGATCATGGTGTGCGAGCGCGGCGTTTCCTTCGGCTACAACACGCTGGTGTCCGACATGCGCGGCCTGGCGATCATGCGCGCCACGCAATGTCCGGTTGTGTTCGACGCCACCCACTCGGTGCAGCAGCCGGGCGGGCAGGGCACAACCAGCGGCGGCCAGCGCGAGTTCGTGCCGGTGCTGGCACGCGCGGCGGTCGCTGCCGGGGTGGCGGGCGTGTTCGCGGAGACCCATCCGGATCCGGCATGCGCGCTGTCCGACGGCCCCAACGCCTGGCCGCTCGACTTGATGAAGGAATTGCTGGAAACGCTGAAGGAAATCGACGCGCTGGTGAAACAGCGCGGTTTTATTGAACACAAATTGATGAAAACCTGATCCGCGAAGGACGCGAAGAAGCGCGAAGAAAACCCAAGTCCTGTTTTTTTACTTCGCGCCCCTTCGCGTCCTTCGCGGATGAAAATTGAATTTTGAGGAAACAAAGTGAGCGCCATTATTGATGTCATCGCCCGGGAAATTCTAGACTCCCGCGGCAATCCCACTGTCGAAGCCGACGTGCTGCTGGAATCCGGCGTGCTGGGTCGCGCCGCCGTGCCCTCGGGCGCCTCCACCGGCAGCCGCGAAGCGATCGAGCTGCGCGACGGCGACAAGTCGCGCTACCTCGGCCGTGGCGTGCTGAAGGCTGTCGAGCACATCAACACCGAAATCTGCGAAGCGATTATCGGCCTTGACGTCGAAGACCAGGCCTTCATCGACCAGACCATGATCGACCTTGACGGCACCGAGAACAAGTCGCGCCTCGGCGCCAATGCGCTGCTGGCGGTGTCGATGGCGTGCGCGCGCGCCGCCGCCGAACAGGCCGGGCTGCCGCTGTACCGCTACCTCGGCGGTGCCGCGCCGATGGCCTTGCCGGTGCCGATGATGAACATCATCAACGGCGGCGCGCATGCCAACAACAACATCGACATGCAGGAATTCATGATCATTCCGGTCGGCGCGCCGAGCTTCCGCGAAGCCCTGCGCTACGGCGCCGAAGTCTTCCACGCGCTGAAAAAGCTGCTCGACGACGCCGGCATGGCGACCACCGTCGGCGACGAAGGCGGCTTCGCGCCCAACCTGGAGTCGCACGAGGCGGCGCTCAAGCTGATCGTGCAGGCGATCGAAAAAGCCGGCCTGCAGCCCGGCATCGACGTCGCCATCGGCGTCGATTGCGCCGCGTCCGAGTTCTACAAGGACGGCCTCTATCAACTCGAATCCGAAGGCCTGAAGCTGAGCTCGGCCGAATTCACCGACTACCTGGCGGCCTGGTGCGACAAGTACCCCATCGTCAGCATCGAAGACGGCATGGCCGAAGGCGACTGGGACGGCTGGAAGATCCACACCGAGAAGCTTGGCCAGCGCGTGCAACTGGTGGGCGACGATCTGTTCGTCACCAACGCGAAAATCCTCAAGGAGGGCATCGACAAGGGCGTCGCCAACTCGATCCTGATCAAGGTCAACCAGATCGGCACGCTGTCGGAAACCTTCCAGGCGATCGAGATGGCCAAGCAGGCCGGCTACACCTCGGTGATTTCGCACCGTTCGGGCGAGACCGAGGACACCACGATTGCCGACCTGGCGGTCGCGACCAACGCGCGCCAGATCAAGACCGGCTCGCTGTCGCGATCGGATCGCATGGCCAAGTACAACCAGCTGCTGCGCATCGAGGAAGAACTCGGCGACACGGCCAGCTATCCCGGACGCGATGCTTTCCGCCAGCGCGGCTGAATGGATCGCGCGCATCCGCAGCCGGGGGCTGACCTGGATGCTGGCGGCTTCGCTTTTGCTGCTGCAATATCCGCTGTGGCTGGGCGAGGGCGGCTGGTTGAAGGTGCGTGAGCGCGCGCACAAAATCGACACCCAGCAGGCGCTGAATCAGCGCCTGCAAACCCGCAATGCCGGCCTGCAGGCCGAGGTCGGCGACCTCAAGCAGGGACGCGACGCCATCGAAGAGCGCGCGCGCAATGAACTGGGCATGATTGCGCCGGATGAATGGTTCGTCCGCGTGGTGTCCGCCCACTCCGTTCAGTCGGGAAAAGTAAATGAGTGATTTGCAAATCGGCTTGCTGGTGATCGGCGCGGTCATCGTGGTGGCGGTGCTGCTGTTCAACTGGATCCAGGAGCGCCGCTTCCGGAAACAGGCCGACGCGGCTTTTCAGGCGCCGGTGGACGATGCACTGATGCAGCCCGACGCTACGCCCCGTGACATGCACAAGCGGGTCGAACCCGCGTTGCGTGAGCCCGTCCTCGACGTTGGCGGACTGGATGAGGTCGCCGAAGCCGGCGAGCCCCGTTTGCGGATCGATGCGGCCCCTTCGCCCGCACCGCTTGCCGCCGCGCCCGACCTGCGCGCGCCATCGCATCTCTCTCCTCCGCCCGCATCGCCGCGCCCGGCCGCGCCGCCGGTGGCGGCACCCTACGACGAGCTGATCGAGTACCGCGTCCGCATCGGCAGCGACGGCGTGCGGGCGGATGTGTTCGCCGATGCCTTCAGTCGCGCGCGCGCCCTGGGCAAGGCGGTGCGCTGGATGGGGCTGCCGGTCGGCGCGGCGGAATGGGAAGAAATCCAGCCCTGGCGCGAGGTGAACTATCAGCAGGTGGTGGTCGCCATGCAACTGGCCGACCGCAACGGCGCGGTGCAGGAAGAGCAGCTCTCGGCTCTGTGCGACATGCTGCAAAGTACGGCGCAGACGCACCATCTGCGTATCGCCTGTGGCGATGTGGCGGAAGCGATCGAGCGTGCGCAGGCGATCGATCGCTTCTGTGTCGATGTCGACGTCCTGATCGGCCTCAACGTGGTGGCGCGCGGCGAAGGCGCGGTGAACCTGACGCGCATCGTGCACGAAGCGGAAAGCAGCGGCATGGCGCTGGGCGTGGACGGCGTGTTCCAGTTGCTCGACAGTCGCGGCGAACCGCTCTATGCCCTGTGCAACCATGATGCCGAGCCGTTCAGCGCCACGCTGATCGAGGGGCAGACCTCGCAGGGGGTCACCCTGCAATTCGACGTGCCACGCGTGCCGGATGGCCTCAAGGTATTCGACGGCATGGTGGCGTTCGGCCGCAAGCTTGCCAGCGAAGTCGGCGGCATTCTGGTGGACGACAATCTGCGTCCGTTGACCGATACCGGCATCGAGAAAATCCGCACCCAGCTCTCGCAGATCTACGAACGCATGGAAGCGCGCGGCGTGCCATCCGGATCCCGGCGGGCGCTGCGTCTGTTTTCCTGATGGCGTCGACCGATGTCCTGGCGCGCGTCACCGCGCTGCGTCGGGAAATCGAGCGCCACAACCACGCCTACTACGTACTCGACGCGCCGACGATTCCGGATCCGGAATACGACCGCCTGTTCCGTGAATTGCAGGCCCTCGAGGCCGGGCATCCCGAACTCGTCACCCCCGACTCGCCGACCCGGCGCGTTGGCGGCAAGCCGCTGGATACGCTGCCCAAGGTGCGCCACGCGGTGCCGATGCTGTCGATCCGCACCGAAACCGACACCGAGGCCAGCGGCGCGCGCGCTTTCGACGCCAGGGTGCGCAAGGAACTGGGGCTGGATGAGCGCGACCCGCCGGTCGAATACGCCGCCGAACTGAAATTCGACGGCCTGGCCATCAACCTGCGTTACGGACACGGTGTGCTGGTGCAGGCGGCCACGCGCGGCGACGGCGAAACCGGCGAGGATGTCACCCAGAATATCCGCACCGTGCGAGTCATTCCGCTGCGCCTGAATACCGAGTCGCCGCCCGCCGTGCTGGAAGTGCGCGGCGAGGTGTTCATGCGGCGCGACGATTTCGAGCGCTACAACGCAAAGCAGCGCGAAGCCGGCAAGCCGACCCTGGTCAATCCGCGCAACGGCGCGGCGGGCAGCATCCGCCAGCTCGACCCCAGGATTGCCGCGCAGCGCCCGCTGTCGTTTTTCGCCTATGGCCTGGGCGAGGTGCAGGGCTGGGACACACCGGTCACCCACAGCGAGACGCTCGACGCGCTGGCCGAGCTCGGCGTGCCGGTGTGCGCCGAGCGTGTCACCGGGCTGGGCGCCGCGGCACTGATCGCGTTTCACGACGACATCGCCGCGCGCCGCGACCAGCTGCCGTTCGACATTGACGGCGTGGTGTACAAAGTCGACCGTTTCGACCTGCAGCGCGAGCTGGGCTTTCTCACGCGCGAGCCGCGCTGGGCGGTGGCGCACAAGTTTCCGGCGCAGGAACAGCTGACCACCGTGCTCGGCATCGAGGTGCAGGTCGGCCGCACCGGCGCGCTGACGCCGGTGGCGCGCCTGGCGCCGGTGTTCGTCGGCGGCGTGACGGTGACCAACGCCACCCTGCACAACCAGGACGAAATCGACCGCAAGGACGTGCGCGTCGGCGATACCGTGATCGTGCGGCGCGCCGGCGACGTCATTCCCGAAGTCGTCGCTGCGGTGCTCGACAGGCGTCCCGACCCCGCGCCCCCGCGGTTCAATATCCTGCAGCGCTATCCCGTCTGTCCCGAGTGCGGCTCGCATGTGGTGCGACTGGCGGGCGAGGCGGCGGCGCGCTGCACCGGCGGGCTGGTTTGCCCGGCGCAGCGCAAGCAGGCCTTGCTGCATTTCGCCTCGCGTCGCGCGATGGACATCGAGGGACTGGGCGACAAGCTGGTCGACCAGCTGGTCGATCGCGGCCTGGTGCATACGCCCGCCGATGTCTATGGCCTGACCCTGGAGACGCTGGCCGGGCTGGATCGCATGGCCGGGAAATCCGCGGCCAATCTGCTCGCGGCGATCGAGACCAGCAAGGCCACCACGCTGGCGCGCTTCATCTTCGCGCTGGGCATCCGCAATGTCGGCGAGACCACAGCCAAGGATCTGGCGAAGCATTTCGGCGCGCTGGACAAACTGATCGCCGCAACCGAATCCGAGCTGCTGGCGGTGCGCGATGTCGGGCCGATCGTGGCGCAGTCGATCATCCAGTTTTTTGCCGAGCCGCATAACCTGGAAGTGGTCAACAAGCTGCGCGCCGCCGGGGTGCGCTGGGACGAGTCCACGGGCATGCAACAACCGGCTGGTATCCTTGCAGGCAAGACGCTGGTGCTGACCGGCACGCTGCCGACGCTGACGCGCGATGCCGCGAAGGACATGATCGAGGCCGCAGGCGGCAAGGTGGCCGGATCGGTGTCGAAGAAAACCGACTATGTGGTGGCCGGCCTTGAGGCCGGCAGCAAGCTGGCGAAAGCGCAGGAACTCGGCGTGACCGTCCTCGACGAGGCCGGGCTGCTGGCCTTGCTGGCGCCGAATAATAAGAACGGGCAGCACGCTTTGGATTTTTGAACCCAAGGGCTTATAGGTATAGGGAAGACCCATGCAAAAAGTAAGGAAAGCCGTATTTCCGGTTGCCGGCCTTGGCACCCGATTTCTGCCGGCCACCAAGGCCAGCCCGAAGGAAATGCTGCCCATTGTCGACAAGCCGCTGATCCAGTACGCGGTTGAAGAGGCCATGGAAGCCGGCATCACCGACATGATCTTCATCAGCAGCCGCACCAAGCGCACCGTCGAGGACCACTTCGACAAGGCCTATGAACTGGAAACCGAACTGGCCGCGCGCGGCAAGGATCGCGATCTGGAACTGGTGCAGTCGATCCGCCCGGCCGGCGTCAACTTCATCTACATCCGCCAGGCCGAAGCGCTGGGGCTGGGACACGCCGTGCTGTGCGCGCAGCCGGTGATCGGCAACGAACCCTTCGCCGTCATCCTCGCCGACGACCTGATCGACGGCAGTCCGGCGGCGATGAAGCAGATGGTCGACCAATACGAGTATTACCAGTGCTCGGTGCTCGGGGTGCAGCAGGTGGCGCCTTCGGAAACCGCGTCCTACGGCATCGTCGACGCCAGTCCCATGGCGGAGCGTGTGTCGCGGGTGAACGCCGTCGTCGAAAAACCGAAACCCGAGGAGGCACCTTCCAACCTCGGCGTGGTCGGCCGCTACATCCTCACCCCGCGCATCTTTCACCACATCCAGCACCTCAAGCCCGGCGCCGGCGGCGAGTTGCAGCTGACCGACGCCATCGCCGCCTTGCTGAAAGAACAGCAGGTGCTGGCGTATGACTTTGACGGTATTCGTTACGACTGCGGCAGCAAGCTGGGCTATCTGCAGGCCACCGTCGAATACGCGCTCAAGCACAGCGAAGTCAGCGAAGACTTCGCGGCGTATTTGAAAAAGCACATTTGCTGACCGGTTCGGCCGGGCTTGAGGTGCAGAAAGCCTGTGCTGAATCTTGTGTGAAGAGGGTGGGTTTGGCGCAGCGCGTTTTTGATTCGTACTCAACGCACGGCAACTGCGGCCATCTCAACCCTTGACCACACCGACTTCTGCAGCCATGCCTCCAGCTTTTCCACCGGCATTGGCCGGCCCATGAAGAAGCCCTGCGACGTGTCGCATCCCAGGATGCTGAGCGTATCCCAGGCATCGCGGCTTTCCACGCCTTCGGCGACGACCTTGAGCCCCAGGTTGTGCGCGAGGTCGATGGTGGAGCGCACGATCACGGCGTCGTTGTCGTTCGCCTCCATGTCCATCACAAAGGATTTGTCGATTTTCAGTTCGTCCACCGGCAGCCGCTTGAGGTAGGCGAGCGACGAATAGCCGGTGCCGTAATCGTCGATCGCGAGCGTCACCCCCATGCGGTCGAGTTCGGTGAGGATGGTCAAGCCGTCGTTCGGGTTCGACATCACTGCGCTTTCGGTGATTTCGAGCGTCAGGTGCTCGGGGGGGACGCCACATTCGGCGAGTAGGGCCTCGACGCTTCCGGGCAGGCTCATGTCGTGCAGGTTGCGGGCGGACAGGTTGACCGCCATGGTCAGCGCATGGCCTTCGCGGCGCAGCACGGCCAGCTGTTTCAAGGCCGTCTTCAGCACCCACAGGGTGAGCGGACCGATGAGGCCGGCTTCTTCGGCCAGCGGGATGAAGCTGTCCGGCCCGAGGAAGCCGCGCTGCGGATGATGCCAGCGTATCAGGGCCTCGAGGCCGACCACGCATTGGCTGCGGTGGTTGATTTGCGGCTGGTAGTACAGGCTCAACTGGTCCGACTGGATGGCTTCGCGCAACTCGCTCTTGAGCGAAAGATCGTCGCGACTGGTGAGTTCCTGATCCGGGGAATACAGCGCATAGCCCTGGCCGGAGCGCTTCGCCACATACATCGCGATGTCGGCGCACCGCAGCAGGCCGCCGGCGTCGTCGCACTGCGAAGGATAAAACGACAGTCCCATGCTCGCGCCGAGGTCGATGCTCTGGTTTTGCCAGTGAAAGGGTTTGTCCAGGGCGGCGAAAATCTTGTTTGCGATCAATTCGGCGTCTTCTGGGTCCAGGTTGTGTATCAGCAGGACATACTCGTCCCCGCCCAAACGCGCCACCGTATCCTCGGCGCGTATCGCTTCCTTCAAGCGGCGCCCGACTTCACGCAGGACTTCGTCGCCCACGTCATGGCCGAGGGTATCGTTGACTTCCTTGAACCGGTCCAGATCCATCAGTACCACGCCAAACGACGCATGCTCGCGTTTGGACAGCGCGATCTCATGCTGGAGCCGGTCATGCAACAGCGAACGGTTGGGCAAGCCGGTCAGCAGGTCATACATGGCCTGGGCTTCGAGTTGTCTGGCCTGGCGCGTCACCCGTCGGCTGACAAAGCCGGCAATCGTTATTCCCACCAGCAGTGCCGCTGTACCCAGCCCCTGCATCAGGTTGCGCACGCGGGAAAACGAGTTCTCCGCATCCTGCACCGCAGCGGCTGTCTGACTGCGCTGCAGTTCGATCAGGAGGTTGATTTGTTCGGCGATGGCGCTTTGCCGCGGCATCGCCACGTTGCGTATCCATTCGAAGACATCTGCCGGGTCGTCGATAAAGGGGGACCTGTCCACGACCACTTGCACCTCGGATCCCGCTTCACGGGTCATTTTGAAGATTTTTGTCAGGATCGCGCGTTCTTGCGGGTTGAGCGGCATCTCATCAAGGCGGGTCCGCGCCTTGGCGTAGCGAGTGGCCTCGGCATTGAAGCGCTGGATCTCGTTATCCTTGTCGAAGGCATCGACGATGCTGGGGAGTGTGTGCATGGAGATCGCGCGCTCACGCAGCGCACTGTGCATCTCCGTCGCGAGTTCGATTTTGACGTTATTGGTCTGGGCGATGTCGTTCAGGCGCTGGTTCGCTTCAGCCACATAATTCAAACTGATTACGCTGAGCGCTGCCATCAGGACGAGCACGACGACAAAGCCGACCCCGATCAGGATGCCCATTCCCAGGTGTTGGGTGCTTTTTTTCATTAATTCAGCATCTGTATGGGGCGAAAATACTTAAACGGAAACGGAATATGGACTTTACGCCCACTAATAGCGGCACGGGATTGGCATACTTTAACTGGGCGCATGCGTGTAAAGCGGGCCGGCTCGCGGTGAAGCGGTGTCAAACAAATGAGCCGGCATGCGCGCCCGGAATCAGCCGGGTTCGCAATTCTCTGGCTCTCGATTATCAAGTCGGGTTGCCATGCAGCCAGACTGCGGCTTCCAGTGCATCGTCCGCGGCCATTCCCTGGCCCAGTAGCGCGGCCACGATGCCGGTGAGGCGGTCCCCCGAACCTGCCTGGGCGAGCCAGGGCCCGCCGCTGGTGTTGATGGCGTAGCGGCCGTCGGGATGGGCGATGACGGTGCCGGCGCCCTTGAGGGCGACATGCGCGCGATATTGCGTGCTCAGGCGCTGCGCGGCCCCGATGCGGTTCGCCTGGATCTCCGCCACGCGCATGCCGAGCAGCCGCGCCGCTTCGCCGGGATGCGGGGTGAGCAGGGTGGGGTGGCTGCGGCGGGCGGCGCGGTTGGCCAGATCGGGGTTGCCGGCCAGCAGGTTCAGCGCGTCGGCGTCCAGCACCAGCGGGCAGGGCACCGTCAGCGCCGCTTCCAGCAAGGCGTGCGCGCGGGTGTTCTGGCCCAGTCCGGGACCGACCGCCAGCACCCCCGGATTCTTGCCTGCCAGACTTTCCGGTACGGCGAACATCAGCCGCGGTTCGCCGTAATCGACCACGATGCGCTCGTCCAAAACGCCCATGGTAACCATTCCCGCGCCCTGCCGCAGCGCGGCGCGCCCGGCGATCAGGCAGGCGCCCACCATGCCGTGGTTGCCGCCGATGATGCCGACATGGCCGAACAGGCCCTTGTGGCTGTTCTGGCGGCGCGCGGGCAGGCGATGGCGGCTTTCCAGCTGCGTCAGCGCGATGCCCGGCACGGCGGGCAGGTCGGCCGGATCAACGCCGAGCGTGTCGAGGTGTAGCTGGCCGGCGTAATCGGGGCCGTCGGCGGTGAACAGGCCGGGCTTGAGTCCGAGAAAGGCGAGGGTGTGGTCGACGCGCAGGGCGATGCCACGGATGCGGCCGCTGTCGCTGTCGAGGCCGCTCGGTACGTCGAGCGCAAGTTTCGGGCAGTCCATTGCGTTGGCCTGCTCGATCCAGTGCGCGTTTTCGCCGCCGATGTCGCGCTGCAACCCCACCCCGAACAGGCCGTCGATGACAAGGCTGTAGCGTTGCGACGGCGGGATATCCGCCAGGATCGCGCCGCCGTTTTCACGCCAGGCCGCCCAGGCACGCGCAGCATCCGGCGGCAGGCGGGCGGGGTCGGCGCGGCTGACGACGTCGACGCGGAATCCCTGCGCCGTGAGCCGGCGCGCGGCGACCAGGGCATCGCCGCCGTTGTTGCCGGGACCGGCCAGGATCAGGACCGGCGCGCCCGATTCGCTGGCCAGCATGCCGGCCAGTTCGGCCGCGGCCGTGCCCGCCCGTTCCATCAGCGAAGCGGCGGGGTGGCGGGCTGCCCACTGCCGGTCGATTTCCCGCATGGCGGCAGCCGTGAACAGCGGCGGGGAGACGAGGGTGCGGGGCGCGACCGGCATGGGCGCGTAAGGGCCGGGATGAAGGAGGCGTCCGGGGTGTGCCATGCGATGGGTATCCAGTCGGGACGGGCTTGGACTGACATCTTAATCCCATGGCCGGTGCTGCGCGATCATCCGGGCAGCGGTAGAAAATAACCAGTACCAACAGTCTTCAGCGCGGCCATCTGATTGCCGTTAAGGGACTGCCGGGCATCCGGCGATCAAAATATGAGGAGGTTGAAATGCGTAGACGGAGCTTTCTGGCGGGCCTGACCATTCTTCCCGCGCTACCGCTGGTGGCGCATGCCGCCGGACGCGATTTGCGGATCGGGATTTACCCGGGCACCGGCAAAGCCGACATTCTGATGGGGGATTTCCGCGCCTATGCGATGCCTTTCGCGCAGGCGCTGGGTTCAGCCATCGGGGCAAGCCCCAAGCTCACCCTGTTCCGCAGCATCAGGAGCGTTCTGGGTTCCCTGAAAAGCAGCCGACTGGATCTCTATTTTGTTCCGCCGTCGGTGGCGGTTTTGGTGCTGGACCACGATTTCTCGCCTGTCGCCCGCGTGCGCGACCAGGCTACCGGCGTACTGGTCCGCCGCAAGGGCGTGGCCGTGAAAACCGTTGCCCTGACCGAGAAGGAATCCTGGCTGGATGTGATGGCCCGTTATACGCTCACGCAGAACAAGCATGACTCGGTGAGATTGCTTAATTTCAAGACGCAGAACGAAGTCGCCCTGGCCATACAGCGTGATTTTGCCGAGGCCGGCAGTCTGCGCAGCAGTCTCGCCAATGAAATGATTGCCAAGGACGAGTTCGAGATCTGGCATCCGCTGCCGTCCACGCCGGATTTCACGCTGATGGCGACCAACCGCCTCAACGCGACCGAGCAGGGCAAACTGGGGGCGGCTGCCGTCGCCCTCAGCCCGGCCGCCATTCAGCAACTGCAACAGACCATCCACAGCAAGGTCACCGGTTTTGTGATCGACAAGGAAGCGGATTACAAGACCATCAAGCAGGCGATCACCGATGCCGGCTATTGATCCCACTCGCTGACGGGAGGACTTGCAGGGCAAGCCTGGTGACCTAAACTACAGTGTGTTTGCAGGTTTGAGGAGATGCCGTATGAAAGCCCGACATTACAATCCGGAGGGCGCGCCGGTGACGCAATGTTCCGACGAAGGCAGTTGCAGTGTGGTCGGCTGTGAGGTCTGCCTGAAGGAAGTGCCGGCCGATTCGGTGAACGTGATGGATGCGCAGGACTATGTCCATCATTTCTGCGGCCTCGACTGCCTCGATGCCTGGCAAAAGCAGGCAGGCATTCGCCAGCCTGCCGGTCCGGAGAAGCGTCCCGATCAGCTAAAATAGCGCCTTTGCCCGTTCGCAAAGACGCACATGTCTGCCATCGTCTCCCTTCCCGGCGCCGCCGCGCTGTCCCCGTTCCGTCTCGATAAAATCCGCCGCGAGGCCGCGCAGCAGGGCCTGAACCTGGGCACGCTGGCTGCGCGCCACTGGCATTTTCTGGAAGCGGACGCCGCGCTCGATGCCGCGCAGATGCGGCTGGTCGAGCAGGCGCTCGATTACGGCACGCCGACCGCCACCCCCACCGCGGACGACCCGCTGATCCTCGTTACGCCGCGCCCCGGCACGATCTCGCCATGGTCGTCGAAGGCGACCGACATCCTGAAAAACTGCGGTCTCGCCGGCTTCATGCGGATCGAGCGCGCGGTGGCTTTCCATGTGCTGGATGCCACCGGCCAGGCGCTGTCGGCCGAGGCGACGGTACGCTTGCTGCCGCTGCTGCACGACCGCATGACCGAAGCGGTGATGACGCTGGCCGACGTGGCACAGCTGTTCCGTCACGTGCCGCCGCGCGAACTGGCCCGCGTCGACGTGCTGGGCGGCGGGCGTTCGGCGCTGCAAGCCGCCAACCGCAAACTCGGCCTGGCGCTGTCGGACGACGAGCTCGATTACCTGGTCGACAACTTCATCCGCATCGGGCGCAATCCCACCGACGTCGAGCTGATGATGTTCGCGCAGGCCAATTCCGAGCATTGCCGCCACAAGATCTTCAACGCCTCGTGGGTGATCGACGGTGCGGCGCAGGCAAAGACGCTGTTCGGTATGATCCGCGACACCCACGCCGCGCACCCGGAAGGCACGGTGGTGGCGTATTCGGACAACTCTTCAGTCATCGAGGGCGCGCAGATCGACCGCTTCTACCCGCGTGCCGACGGCAGCTACGCCTACAGCAGCGAGCTGACCCACGTGCTGATGAAGGTGGAAACGCACAATCACCCGACGGCGATTTCGCCTTTCGCGGGTGCTGCCACCGGCAGCGGCGGCGAAATCCGCGACGAGGGCGCGACCGGCACCGGGTCGAAGCCCAAGGCCGGCCTCGCCGGGTTTTCGGTGTCCAACCTCAACATCCCCGGTTTCGAGCAAGCGTGGGAAACAGGCGCCTACGGTAAACCCGAACGCATCGTCACCCCGCTGGCGATCATGCTCGAAGGGCCGATCGGCGCGGCCGCGTTCAACAACGAATTCGGCCGCCCCAACCTGGCGGGCTATTTCCGCACCTTTGAAGAGACGGTCGCCGGGCAGCGGCGCGGCTACCACAAGCCGATCATGCTGGCGGGCGGCGTCGGCAGCATCCGTGCCGATCACGTCGACAAGAAAATGCTGCCGGTCGGCACCCTGCTGATCCAGCTGGGCGGCCCCGGCATGCTGATCGGCCTGGGCGGCGGCGCAGCTTCGTCGATGGACACCGGCGCCAACGTGGCCGACCTCGACTTCGACTCGGTGCAGCGCGGCAACCCGGAAATGGAACGCCGCGCGCAGGAAGTCATCGACCGCTGCTGGCAGCTCGGCGAGGCCAACCCGATCCTGTCGATCCACGACGTCGGCGCCGGCGGTCTGTCGAACGCGCTGCCCGAACTGGTGCACGGCGGCGGCCGCGGCGGCCGCTTCGAACTGCGCGCCGTGCCGTCGGAGGAATCCGGCATGTCGCCGCGCGAGATCTGGTGCAACGAGGCGCAGGAACGCTACGTGCTGGCGATTCCGCCCGATCGCCTCGGCGAATTCCGCGCCATCTGCGCGCGCGAACGCTGCCCGTTTGCGGTGCTGGGCGAAGCCACCGAAGACAACCATCTGCTGGTGACCGACAGCCATTTCGAGAATGCGCCGGTCGACGTGAGCCTGGACGTGATCCTCGGTAAGCCGCCCAAGATGACGCGCGACGTCGCGCATCAGGTCGCCTTGCCGGCATCGCTGGCACTCGACGGCATCGACCTCAGGGACGCGGCCTACCGCGTGCTGGCGATGCCCGGGGTGGCGTCGAAAATGTTCCTGATTTCCATCGGCGACCGCAGCGTCGGCGGCCTCACCGCGCGCGACCAGTGCGTCGGGCCCTGGCAGGTTCCGGTGGCCGATTGCGCCGTCACGCTGGCGGGCTATCGAACCACGCACGGCGAGGTGTTTTCCATCGGCGAGAAGGCGCCGCTGGCGCTGATCGATGCGCCCGCATCGGGGCGCATGGCGATCGTCGAGGCGATCGCCAACCTCGCCGCCGCGCGCGTCGACGGCCTCACCGAGGTCAAGCTGTCGGCCAACTGGATGGCGCCCGCCGGCCACCCGGGCGAGGACGCCGCGCTGTTCGACACCGTGGCGGCGGTCTCGCAGTATTGCCAGGCGCTGGGCGTCTCCATCCCGGTCGGCAAGGACTCGATGAGCATGAAGACCGTGTGGCAGGCCGACGGCGAGCAGAAGGCGGTGACCTCGCCGATCTCGCTGGTGATTTCGGCGTTCGCCAACACCCCCGACGCGACGCGGCACCTGACGCCGCAACTGCGCACCGACGCTGGCGAGTCCGATCTCGTCCTGATCGACCTCGGGCTGGGCAGGAACCGCCTCGGCGCATCGAGCTTTGCGCAGGCGTTCAAGCAGGTGGGCGACCACTGCCCGGACGCCCCCGAGGCCGCTGCGCTCGTCGCGTTCTTCGACACCGTGCAGGCGCTGAACGCGGCCGGCAAGCTGCTGGCCTATCACGACCGCTCCGACGGCGGCCTGTTCGTCACGCTCGCCGAAATGGCGTTTGCCGGGCATTGCGGGGTGGATCTTGACGTGGACGAGTTGTGTCTCGATCAGATCCGTCACGAGGTCGAGGACGCGGGACTGCCGGAACCGGAGTTGCCGAGCGCGGGCGATGTCTCGCAGCGCATTTTCAATGTGCTGTTCAACGAAGAAGCCGGCGCGGTGCTGCAGGTGCGGCGCGACGACACGCAGGCGGTGATGCAGGCCTTCATGGATGCCGGCCTGCGCGGCGAACTCCATGTGATCGGCCAGCCGAATACGGCTGACCGTTTGCGCGTGCTGCGCGGCAGCCAGGTGGTTTTCGACGAGACGCGGGCCGCGCTGCAAAGTGCCTGGGCGCGCACCAGCTACGAAATGGCGAAGCTGCGCGACAACCCGGCGTGCGCCGAGCAGGAGTTCGCGCGGCATGCCGACGCCGCCGACCCCGGCCTGCGTTATGCGCCAAGCTTCGATGTCGACGCCGACATCGCCGCGCCCTTCATCGCCAGCGGCAAGCGCCCGCGCATCGCGGTGCTGCGCGAGCAGGGCGTCAACGGCCAGGTCGAGATGGCCGCGGCGTTCGACGCGGCCGGCTTTGCCGCGGTCGACGTCCACATGAGCGACATCCTGTCCGGCCGGGCCAGCCTGGCCGACTTCACCGGGCTCGCCGCGTGCGGCGGCTTCAGCTACGGCGACGTGCTGGGCGCGGGCGGCGGCTGGGCCAAGTCGATCCTGTTCAACCCGCGCGCGCGCGACCAGTTCGCGGCCTTCTTCGAGCGCGTCGACACGCTCGCGCTCGGTGTGTGCAACGGCTGCCAGATGATGAGCCAGCTGCACGACCTGATCCCGGGCGCGACGGCCTGGCCGCGTTTCGAGCGCAACCTGTCGGAGCAGTTCGAGGCGCGCTTCGCGCTGGTCGAGGTGTTGGCCTCGCCGTCGCTTTTCTTCGCCGACATGGCTGGCTCGGTGATGCCGATCGCGGTGTCGCACGGCGAAGGCCGGGCAGCTTTCCGCGACCCGGCGCACGCCGGTGAGGCGCAGGCCACGCTGCGCTACGTCGACCACCGCGGCGCGCCGACCGAGACCTATCCCCTGAATCCGAACGGCTCGCCCGGCGGGCTGACCGGCTTCACCACCGCGGACGGCCGTTTCAGCATCCTGATGCCGCACCCGGAGCGCGTGTTTCGCGCTGCGCAGCTGTCGTGGAAGCCGGACGGCATGAGCGGCGCCGCCCCGTGGTTGCGGATGTTCCGCAACGCGCGGCGCGCGGTTGGGTGATGCGCGTCGTCTATGCGAAAATAGTGGGCTTTGTCGCACCGAAACCCGCTGTGCCGGGCTGATTTCCCCCCATGAATGCACCCGAAAATCTCCTGACCGACGACCACCTGCGCGCGCAGGTCAAACTGCTGGGCACCCTGCTGGGCCAGGTATTGCTGCAGTTTGCCGGCGAGGATGTGTTCGAGGCGGTGGAAACCCTGCGGCGTGGTTTTGCCGAACTGCACCAGCAGGAAGACCAGCAGCGCCGCACCGAGCTGATGGCGATCATCGACGCCATGCCGGCCGGCAAGGTGGAACTGGTGGTGCGTGCCTTTTCCAGCTATTTCATGCTGGTCAACGTGGCGGAAGAAAGTTTTTTCCACCGCAACCGCCGCCGCATGCTGTCGCACGGGATGCCGCTGTGGGAGGGCTCGTTCGACCGCACCCTGGCCGACCTCAAGGCGCAGGGCATCCCGGTCAATACCCTGCAGGACATGCTCGACCGGCTGCACTATGCGCCGGTGTTCACCGCGCATCCCACCGAAGCGCGCCGTCGCGCGGTGATGGAAGGGGTGCGCCGGGTGTTCCTGATTTGCGACCAGATGTACAGCCAGACGCTGGGGGTGAACGACCAGCGCGAACTGGAAGCGGAGCTGGCGGCCGAAATCCAGGTGATGTGGCGCACCGACGAACTGCGCAGCGCCAAGCTGGAAGTGCGAGACGAGGTGCGCAACGGCCTGTATTACGTGCGGGAAAGCCTGTTCGAGGCGGTGCCGAAGGCGTATCAGTATTTCGAACGGGCGCTGCGCAAGCATTACGGCGTGAACGCCGAGGGGGTCGCGCCGGTCAGCGTGCCGAGCTTTATCCGCTTCGGTTCGTGGATCGGCGGCGACCGCGACGGCAACCCGTTCGTGACGGCGGACGTTACCGAATGGACGGTGCACCGGCAGATGCAGGAAGCGCTCGACGAATACCGTGCGCGGTTGCTCGAACTGCGGAAGACGCTCACCCACAGCAGCAACTGGTGCATGCCTTCGGCGCCCTTCCTGGCGCGCCTGTCGGAATACGAAACGGAATATGGCGAACAGGTGTTCCGCGGCACCGCGGTGCAGATATACAGCCGCGAGCCCTACCGCCGCATGGCGGCGATGATGATGGCGCGGCTGGACGCCAACCTGTCCTACGTCCACCAGTGCCTGGCCGACGTGCCGAGCTTCACCGCGCATCTGGCCTACGAAAACGCCGCCGCTTTCCTCGACGACCTCTACCTGCTGCGCGATTCGCTGATCAGCCACGGCGACCGCATCGTCGCCATGCAGGATCTGCAGGCGCTGATCCGGCTGGTCGAAAGCTTCGGCTTTCATCTGCTGCAGCTCGACATCCGCCAGGAATCGACCGTCCATACCCGCACGGTCGCCGCTGTCTTGCAGCAGCTCGACCCCGATTTCGATTACAGCGGCGCGACCGAAGCCGGGCGGCTGCAGCGGCTCGCCGCGTGGATCGGCCGCATCGCCCCGATCGCGGTGAACGATGCCGCGCTGGACGACGAAGCGCGCGAAGCGCTCGCGGTGTTCCGGCGCATGGCCAAGCTGAAGGCCGAGGTGGGCGACGAGGTCTTCGGCACCTATGTGATTTCGATGACCCACAACGCGTCGCACGTGATGGAAGTGATGCTGCTGGCGCGGCTGGTCGGCTTGTGCGGCCACAACGGGCATGAGTGGTTCTGCCGCATTCTGGTGGCGCCGCTGTTCGAGACGGTGGACGACCTGCAGCGCAGCCAGGCGATTCTCGACCAGCTGTTCTCCAACAAGGTCTACCGTTCGCTGGTGGCGTCCGACGGCAACCGCCAGGAAGTCATGCTCGGCTATTCCGATTCGTGCAAGGACGGCGGCATCCTGGCGTCGAACTGGACGCTTTATCAGGCGCAGCTTTCCATCATCGCGCTGACCCGGCAGCACGGTATCGAATGCCGCCTGTTCCATGGCCGCGGCGGCACCGTCGGCCGCGGCGGCGGCCCCACCCACGATGCGATCCTGTCGCAGCCGCCCGGCACCGTGAACGGCGAAATCAAGTTCACCGAGCAGGGCGAGATGCTGTATTACAAGTACAGCAACCCGGAAACCGCCAACTACGAAATCGGCATGGGTGTCACCGGCCTGTTGAAGGCCAGCGCCACCGCGCTGGCGCACTGCGAAGTGTGTTATCCGCAGGACTATCTCGACTGGATGCGCGACATTGCGACGGCGGGCGAGACCGCCTACCGTGCGCTGATCGGCACACCGGGCTTCATCGACTACTTCTACGAGAGCACGCCGGTCACCGAAATCGGCCTGCTCAACATCGGCAGCCGGCCGTCGCACCGCAAGAAGGCCGACCGCTCGCTGGGCTCGATCCGCGCGATTCCGTGGGTGTTCGGCTGGGCGCAGTCGCGTCATACGCTGCCTGCCTGGTATGGAATCGGCAGCGCCTTGCAGGGCTTCATCGACCGTCAGCCGGACGGCCTCGTCCACCTGCAGGCGATGTATCGCGAATGGCCGTTCTTCCGCAGCCTGTTGTCCAACGTGCAGATGGCGCTGACCAAGGCCGACATGGAAATCGCCGAGGAGTACGCGCGCCTGTGCGATCACGCCAACACCATGACGATCTACCGCACGATTGTGGACGAATTCGCGCTCACCGTGGCCGGCGTCAAAAAGGTCGCGCAGATCGAGACCCTGCTGGAAGACAACCCGTCGTTGGCGCTGTCGATTTCGCGCCGCCGCCCTTACATCGATCCCCTCAACCACATTCAGGTGTTGATGCTGAAGCGTTACCGTACCGACAGCGTGTGGGAATCCGAGCAGGACAGCTGGCTGACACCGCTGAAGCGGTCGATCAATGCCATTGCCGCCGGGATGCGCAATACCGGCTGAGCATAGGCGCGACGCGATGGCGACTATTCCTTCTCCCACTCAGCCGAAGCGGCGCGGGCTGGTCGTCTCCATCGGCCTCAATGCCGTGCTGCTGATGTTGGTGTGCGGCCTGGCGCTGTATGCCTTCATGCTCGATGTCGATCTGGGCGATGTGAAGCGGCGGCTGTCGAAGGAAGTCGAAACTCGCCAGCAGACCGAGCGCGATCTGATCGATGCGCGCAACCAGCTGACCGAGCGCCTGCGCGAAATCGAGCAGCTCAAAGCGCAGCTGGCCTACCGGGAAACCGATATCGAGCAGGCACGGGAAACGGCCAGGTCCGCGCTGCCGGTGGTGGTCGGCTTTCGCTCGTCGATGCTGGGCCAGGGCCTGGTTGCGATGATCGAAAACACCAGCGATCGCTATTTGACCGTGGTGCTGGCCGTGCGCAACCCCGCCTTGTCGACCGCCAAGCGCTTCCAACTCGAACTGGGCCCCAGGTCCAGAACCGATTTTGGCCACCTGGAAGGCTGGCAGTTTGTCTCGGGCGACGAGATGGACCTGTTCAGCGACGAGTTCGGCGCGCTGAAAATCACCGTGCCGTAATGGCTTTCTGCGGCTTGCGCAAGCGCAGGCCGAGCAGGGCGGGCATCAGCAGCATCTCGAACAGCTGGCCGGCGAACAGCCCGACCGCGCACAGCATGCCGAAATGCGCAGTGGGGCGGAAGTCGGACAGCCCCAGCAGGCTGAACTGCGCAATCAGAATGATCGAGATGGCGATAATTGCGCGTCCCGAGCTTTCCACGCTGCGGATGATGGCGAACACCGGGCTGACACCGTGCTGGATGCGGTGCAGATAGCCGTGATAGAGATGGATGGTGTCGTCCACCGTGATGCCGAGGATGACGCCGGCGATCAGCACGGTGGCCACATCGAGTGCAATGCCGGTCGCCCCCATCATCACGAAAATGAAGAATAGCGGTGCCAGGTTGGGCACCAGGCAGATCAGGGCACCGCGGAACGAGCGGAACAGCAGCGTCAGCAACAGCAGGATCAGCAGGAAGGCGGAAGTGAAGCTTTTCACCTGGCCGTCGACGATGCGGTCTTCCTGATCCGAAAACAGCCTGCCGAAACCGGCCATCTCGGTATGGATTCCAGGGATCGGCTGTGCGCCCAGATGCGCTTCGATTCGTTCGATCACCTTACCGATTTCATTGGCGCCGTGAACATTGAGATTGAGGGCGATGCGGCCGCGCTGGAATTCACGGTTGACCAGTTCGTACAAGTCCTTGCCGTCATAGATCAGCAGCAGTTGTTCCACCAGCCTGCGGTTGTCCGGCAGTGCGTTTTCGCCGAGGTCTTCGCCGCTGAATGCGCGGTTCATTTCCTCGACCACTTCAACGAGCGAAAAGCTGCGGTCGATTTCCGGCTGTTGTTCCAGCCAGGTCTGCAAGGCCTTGATCTGCGCCAGCGTAGCGGGGTTTTTCAGCCCGTCACGTTCGGCCGCGGTGAGCACAATTTCCATCGTGGTCACGCCGGACAATTTGGTTTCAACCCGGGCGGTGCTACGGCTGATGCTGTGGTCTGGCGCAAAAAACTCGATCAGGTTGGATTCCACTTTCACCTGCAGGGCGAGTGGGATGGACGCCACCACCAGCACCAGCGTGCCGATGAGCACGGCCCTGGCATTGCGCATGCTGAACACGGCAACAGCTGCCGCTATACGGCGGGCGTGCGCCAGCCCGGAGTGGCGCCGCGGCCAGCGCGGCGTGTCCCATTTCAGCAGGATCGGCGGCACCAGGATGAACACCACCAGAAACACCATCAGCGTACCGATGGCGCCAGCCAGGCCGAACGTCTGAACCGGCGGAATATCCACCCACAGCAGGCTCATCAGGCCGGCGCCGGTGGTCAGCACATTGAACAGGCCCGGCTTGAAGGTATCTTTCAGTGCGCGCGCGATGCGTTGCGGGCGCGACAGCAGCGCAATGCGGCCGCGCTGGATGGCCGCGTACAGATGCAGCAGCGTGGCCGTGGTGTAGGCCGCCATCAGGGTGGGGATCATCGCGGTGATCGGCGTGTAGGGTTGGCCCGACGCGACGATGCCCGCCACGCTGACCGAGACGACTGTCCCCATCGCCAACCCGCCGATGATCATTGGCCGCACCCGCCCGACCACCCACCACAGCAGCACCAGGCCAATTACAACGGTGAGCGGGATGAAGATTGCGCTGTCGCGCCAGAGCGAGCGCAACTCCTCGACGGTCTGCGCCACGGTTCCGGCGGTGGCGGTTTGGTAGGCGTCAAGTTTCTCGGCGGCAATCGCGGCATCGAGCGCGATCAGAATGTCGCGTCGTGTGAGACTTTCTTTCAATACGATGGGCCGAATCACCAGGGCGACGGCTTTGCCGTCCTTCGAGATGATCACTCCCGGGGCCAATTGGTCGCCCAGCACCCTGGCCTTCCACTCGGCGGGCGTGCGCGCTGCCAGATCATCAGGGTCCACCAGGAGGGAAACCGCAAAGCCATCGTCGGTGGCGTCGATATGTTCGATCGTGGTGAGCGTGATTACACGGTCAACCGAAGGATGCGTTTCCATTTTTTTGGCAACGCGATCGAGCGCACCCAGAAACGCCGGGCTGAATAATTCGTCGCCCTCGAACAGCGCGATCAGTGCATCGTCGCTGGGAAATTCACGAAACAGCGATTCGCGCAGCTGGATGACGGGCGCGTCCGCCGGGGAGTAGATGTCTCCCGAATTATTGAAATGGATATTGAACAGGAAAGGCAGCGAAGCCAGTTGCAGGCCGAGCAGGATGGCGAGCGCCAGCCACGGCGGCAGCATGTGGCTGCCATTCACCCAAGCTTTCAACATGTGCATGCGCCCGGTCCGCTCAGAACTTGGTGCGCAGTCCAAGCGTGATCAGCGAATGATCCTGGTGGAAGCCGCCCAGGGTGCGCGCCTCGCCATCGAAATAATGCGCGGCGACGTAGAGTTCGTGCGGCTCCCAGCCGACATAGCTGAGTTTGGGGCTGAGGTAGATGTCCTTGACGTTGATGCCGCTGGAAAAGCGCATGCCGGCCCGCCAGCGGCCCTGGCCGAAGCGCGTTTCGACTTCGCCGTTGGCGCCGTAATACTCTTTCAATTCCAGGATGCTGCGGCCGGTTTGCAGCGCATGGGCGACCAGTTGCAGGTTGACGCGGGTGTCGCCGCCGCCCGGGAAAAATTCCACCGCGCCGATCCAGTCGAGCGAATGCGTGGTGTCCATCGCGGTGGTGGGCCGGGTCACCGGCACATTGTCAGTGTAGCCGAGCTCGGTGCGCCAGGTGTAGCCGCCGCTCACCCGTTCCAGGTCGGCGCCGACAAAGGTGTTGTAGGGATGCACGGCAGTGAGCGCCAGGTTGGTCAGATCGACCCGGTAATACGGCAGCGACTGCCGGGTGCGCGCCAGCGTCACGCCGAAGTCGAACGGCGCGCCGGTCCTGGTCAGGCGCAGGGCGCCGCCGCCGCTGCCGTGCTCGTCCTCGTCGATGCGTGCGGCGCCGACCAGGGCGGCGAGCGCCGGGCTCGGGGCAATGCCGATGACCTGGCCGGTGCTGCGGTTGATCGGGCTCCACACGCTGGCGACGTCCGGCAACTGCGCGCCGCGGAAGACCGGCAGCCACACCGCGTCCAGCTTGTATTCGCCGAAGGTCTGTTCCCAGCGCGCGGCCAGCTGGGCGCGGCGGCGATCGGCCAGGTCGTCGAGCACGAAGCGGGTGAGGTCGACGCGGCTGACGCGGTCGGCCAGCGGGATTTCGTCGGCGCGGCCCCAGATGATGGTCTGCGCGCCGAGGGTCAGGCGGGTATTGCCGCTGCGGTAGCGCACATAGGTGTCGGTGTAGTCGGCCAGCATTTCGTCGTGGTCGGCGCCACCGCCGGCCTGCATCATGCCGTCGAGCCGCGCGCCGGCGCGGAATTCCCAGTCGCGGCTGGGCTGCCACAGCACGTAGGCGCTGGCGCGCAGGGTGGAATAGGTGTCGGCTTCAGGCGCGTCGGGCAGCGCCCCCGCTTCCAGCAGCAGGTCGTCGACGCCGAACTTGAGCGTGGGCTGGAAGCCGCGCGCGGTCGCTGTGCGGGTGCGTGCGGCGGGCGGCGGCAGATCGTCCGCGCTGCCCGCCTGCGGCGCGGCAGCGGCAGGCGCGGCCTCCGGCTGCGCAGCACGGGGCTTGCGCGTCGTGGCGCGCGGCGGCGGCAGGTCTTCCGCTGCGTCCTGCGCGGTGGCGCGCGGCGGTGGCAGTTCGGCCAGCGCAAGGCCGGGCAGGGCGAGTGAGAGGCTCAGGGTCAGCAGCAGCTTTTTCATGGGCGGTACTCCGATTCCAGGCTTTCGTCGGCCAGGGCTTGCGAGGTGAACAATCTGGCGGGCAGTTTCTGGTCGTACAGCGCAACGTCGACCACCATTCGGGTTTCGTGGCCGGTCGACAGATTGATCATGCGGCTGTCGGTCAGCGTCCAGTAGCCCTGGTTGCGCTTCTTGCTGCGCAGCAGCCAGCGTTTGCTGGGGGTGCTGGCGTCTTTCTCGAAATAGTCTACCCGCTGCGGAATGGCGGTGGCCGGGTCGATCCAGCTGATGCGCTTGCTGTAGGTCGAATCCTTGGGGTCTGTCGGCACGCTTTCGAGCACCTCGCAGAGAATGCCGTTTTCGGTCTGCTGGCCGAGCAGGCGATGGCGGTCTTTCGCCGGCTTGCGCTCCTGCAGGTCTTCGAAATACAGGTCGGAGCCGACGAAACGGCCCCCCTTGCGGTCGCTGGAAATGCGCCGAACCCGGTCGAGTGCGGGCAGATACAGCCACTGGTCGGTATTGCCGTCGGCTTTGTCTATGCTGAGCAGACCGGTTCCGGCGATGTCTTCCGGGTCGAGAAAACGGATCAGGTTGGCGGTCTGGCCGCCCGATTGGTCGAGGCGATAGGTAACAATTTCGCGGATGCGCGGCGCGCGGCCTTTTTCGGTCAGAACCATACGCCCAAGCGTGGTGAGATCGCGCCCATTGGGGCGGTCGTGAACCTTTTGCGCCAGGTCGGATGCTTCGTCGGCGCGTGCCGGTGCGGCGCCGAGCAGCAGCGCGAGCAACAGGAAACGGATGAGGTTCAGCAACGGGGTAGGTGACATGGGTTTTCCAGACGCGTACGCATGCTTGATCAACGGTTTGCCAGTGCTGAACTTTACCGCAAAATCGGGCGGGCGCCTCGGCCGGGTTGCGTGCTGGATTTCAGGCCTGTGCTGTGATAAAAGGATGCTGCTATCTGTTATGAGAACGCCAAGATGACGTCGACCACTCTGGACCTACTCCGCAAGTACAGCGTAGCCGGGCCGCGTTACACCTCGTATCCCACCGCGCCCTATTTCCACACCGGTTTTGGCGAAGCGGACTGGGCCGAGGCGCTGGCCGCGCCAGCGCCCGATCGCGAGCTGTCGCTGTACGCCCACATCCCGTTCTGCGATTCGCTTTGCCACTATTGCGGCTGCAACATGGTGGCGACGCGCGACTACAGTAAAACCGTGCCCTACCTGGCGACGCTCGACCGCGAAATGGCGCGCACCGCGCAGCGGGTCGACCCCAAGCGCGTGGCGCACCAGCTGCACTGGGGCGGCGGCACGCCGACCTATCTGAATCCCGACGACATCCGCCGCCTGATGGCGATGATGCGGCAGTATTTCACCGTGGCCCCCGATGCCGAAATCAGTTGCGAAGCCGACCCGCGCGAGCTGACGCGCGAGCACCTGGTGGCCTTGCGCGAATCCGGTTTCAACCGGGTGTCGTTCGGCGTGCAGGACATGGATCCGGCCGTGCAGCAGGCGGTCAACCGCATCCAGTCCGAGGAACTGATCCGGCAGGTGATCGACTGGTCGCGCGAACTGGGTTTTTCCAGCATCAACCTCGACCTGATCGTCGGCCTGCCGAAACAGACCATCGAAAGTTTCAGCCGCACCCTGGAACGGGTGGCGGTGTGGGCGCCCGACCGCCTGGCGGTGTTTGCCTATGCCCATGTGCCGTGGCTGAAAAAACACCAACTTCTGATCCGCGACGCCGACCTCCCCGATCCGGCGGCCCGCCTGGGCCTGCAGCAGGCGGTTAACGAGGCGCTGGGCGCGGCGGGCTACGTCAACATCGGGCTCGACCACTTCGCCCGTCCCGACGACGAACTGGTGCGCGCGCAGCAGAACAAGACGCTATGGCGAAATTTTCAGGGCTACACCACGCACAAGGACAGCGACATCCTCGCCTTCGGCGCGTCCAGCATCAGCCAGACCGCCGACGTCTACATGCAGAACGAAAAGAACCTCAAGCGCTACCAGGAACGCGTCGCCGCAACGGGTTTTGCCGTCGAGCGCGGCATCAGGCTCACCCGCGACGACCAGATCCGCCGCGCGGCCATCACCCGCGTGATGTGCGACCTCGAGCTCGATTTCGCTGCGTTCGGCGGCGAATGGGGCATTGCGTTCACCGACTACTTCGCCGACGCGCTGACCGACCTGCGCCCGCTGGCCGACGACGGACTGGTGAATATCGAAACCGGCAAGATCAGCGTCACCCCCACGGGTCGCCTGTTCCTGCGCAACATCGGCATGTGCTTCGACCGCTACCTCAAGGAAACCTCCAGCGACAAGCCGCGCTATTCGCGGACCGCCTGAGAAGTATCAGAAAGCCCGGATGAGCTGGCTCATCCCGACCAGGATCAGCAGCCCGGCGCTGAGCGCCTCGATGCGCGGGCGCCAGGCGCCCAACTGCTCGCGCAGGCGGCCGCCGAGATAGGCGACGCCGAGGCCATACACCAGTGAAGGCACGATGATGGCGCCGAGGCCGAAGCTGAGGCCGAGCAGAAATCCGCTGAGTGCATGGCCCGAGGCGGCGGCCGAGAACAGCACCACGCCCAGCGGCCCGCATGGCGTCAGCGCCATGCCGACGCCCATCAGAAACAGGCCGCCCGGCAACAGGGGCCGCGGTTCGGCGCCGAGGTCGAAGCGGCGCAAGGGCAGACCGCCGGCAGCGGGCGCCGCCCCCGCCGCGCATGCCGGCCGTCGCTGCCAGAAGAGCGCGAGGCCGACCATCAGGGCGGCAGCGCCGAAGAGCAATTGCAGCAGTGGCGAAGCCGCGGCGCTGTCCTTGACATAATGGCCGGCCCAGCCGGCTGCCGCGCCGAACGTCGAATAGCCCGCAAGGCGGCCGAGGGACAGGGGCAGCACGACGCGCCAGGAGCGGCGCAAGCTGAAATCGCGGGCAAGAAACACCGGCCCCAGGTAAGGCAGGCAGCTGACGAGGCACGGCCCGAGGCCATAGAGCAACCCCAAGGCCAGGGCCATCGGCAGGCCGACGATGGCTTCGACGGGCATTGCGAGGGCGGCGGAATTGGGCATGAGCGCGTCAAGCATGGCCGGGTTTCTCCTGTCTCACCGGTTCAGGATGTCTCGGCGAAAAACTCGTTGCGCGCCAGAATGGCCGCGCCGAACGCGGTGGTGGTCTGCGGATATTCCGGGACGACCAACTCGCGCCCCAGTTCGTCCTGGATGGCGGCAACCAGCCCCTTGTTGAGGGCCGGGCCGCCGTCGAAATAGACCCGATCCTCAATGCCGACGCGCTTTGCCAGCCTGACCGTGCGTTTGGCGATGGAGTAGTGGATGCCGGCAATAATTTCCTCCTTGCCGTGGCCGTTCGCCAGCAGGCCGATGATCTCGGACTCGGCGAACACGGTGCACGTGCTGTTGATGGTCAGCGGTGCCCCCTTGCCGTTGAAGTGGTAATCGCCCAGCTCCTCCAGGTCGATGTCGAGATTGCGCGCCGCCACGTCCAGAAAGCGCCCGGTGCCGGCGGCGCATTTGTCGTTCATGGCGAAGTTGGACACGTTGCCGGTGTCGTCGATCTGGATCGCCTTGGAATCCTGGCCGCCGATGTTGATGATGGTGCGCACGCCGCCGTAGGCCTTGCCCACTTCATGGGCGCCGATGGCGTTGGCGGTGATCTCGCTGATGGAGTCGTCCGCCTCCTTGAACAGCTTGCGGCCGTAGCCGGTGGCGATCAGATAGCGCACGTCGTCCTTGGCCACACCCTGCTGGGCCAGCAGGGTATGCAGGGCCTCCCTGGCGTTCTTGTGGAACAGGCTGCCGGAGGAAGAAACGTGGACGCCGACAATCTTGCCTTCCTCGTCCACCAGGGCCACCTTGATGGCGGTGGAGCCGATATCCAGGCCTGCGAAATACTTCATTTGCGGTTTCTCTTGCGGGTTTTCAGGGATTCCAGGAACGCCTCGATCCGGGTCGTGAGCTGGCCCATGTCGTCCGGGCTGTAGTCGGTTTCGATGTAGAGCATGGCGATGCCCGCCTTGTTGAGGGTTTCCGCCACGCTTTTTTGCTCCATCTCGTACACCTGGCAACCGGAGAACGCCTGGTACACCACGCCATCCACGGCGAAGCTTTTGGCCAGTTCCACCAGGCGGCGGAGACGGTCCTCGTTGTTGGTGAAGATCGGGCAGGTGCAGGGCTTGAGGTACTTGTTCGCCAGGCTGTCGACCATGTCGTTGACCAGCCACTCGTCCACGGCAGTCATGTCGTACAGCATCCGGTTGGCCGAGCAGGTCTCGTCCGCCACCACCACGCCGCCGGATTCCTCGATCAGCAGCGGCAGCTTGAGGTTGGGGAAGATCGGCGGCGAGCCGGTGAAAAGGATGCGCGGCGCTTTCTTCTGGGCGGCGCAGAAACCGTCCTGGTCGCGCTGGGCCAGTTCGGCATTGAGCTTTTCCACCGCCTCGGTCCAGCGCTCGATGTCGTCGAAGAAATAGGCGTTGGTGACCAGGAACACGTCCTTGCCGAGAACCAGCGAGGGCGCCTTGCGGCGAAAATTGTGCAGGGTGCGGAAGGCGGCCTGGGCGCGGCTGGTCCGGGCCATGGCCGCCGTCAGGTTCTTGCGGGTGAGCTTCTTGCCGGTGAGGCTCCGCAATTGCTGGACGAACTCGCGCACCGACCGCTGCCAGTAAAGCCTGGCCTGCTCGCTTTCCTTGGCCGGGGGCAATTCCAGGTTGTACACCTTGTGCCCCATGCCCACCATCATGGCGCTGGCCTTCTTCTTCTGGTCGCAGGTGGTGGGATTGACGATCAGGTCCAGCTTGCCGACCCTGGGAATCACGTTCTCGGAACTCAACATGCCGAGGGTGGCCTTGACCAGCGAACAGGACTTGGCGGGCATGAAATCGGCGCCGATCTGGTCGTAGTGGTAGGAGCCGTTGCACAGGCGCACCGGCGTCGCCCCCATCGCGTAGATCAATTCCTCCGGAGCATGAATGCAGGTGGTACCCACCCGCACGCCCTCCCGCTCCAGGGATTCGCCCTGGCAATAGGCGCGCCGGAACAGATCGTAGAAATAGTCCATTGCCGCCGGGTTGTCGTCGAAATCGTCGGTAATGTGGTCGAGCATGGTCTCCGCCTCCCGCGCCTGGCGGCTGCGGTTGTAGGGGATGGCGGTCTTAGTGTTTGGGCTGTTCAAGGCCGATTCCCTTCTGGCTGCGTTTGATGAAACCGGCTTCGGTGGATTCGAAGAAGGTGACGCTGGCGAAATTGGCCTTCAATGCCCCCGGCTCGGGGCAGGCGGCAACACATTTCAGGCACAGGATGCAGTCGTCCATCATGATGTCCCGGGTCTTGATGTCGTCGGCGATTTCCTTGATCTCCATGTCGCAGACGGTGTAGCAATCGCCGCAGCGGGTGCATTTGTCGCCATCCTTCTTGAGCTTGAGCAGCGCCGGCTTGGAAATCAGGTAGTGAAGCGCGCTCATCGGGCAGAAGAAGCAGAAGAAGCGCTTCTTGACGAATGCCCCGGCCAGGAACAGGCCGGTGATGCCCATTCCGAGCGCCGTCATGACAAGTGCCGTCTTGCTGGAGAAATCGATGGTGAACTGCGAAAAATCGCCGGTAAACATGGGCAGGATCATCCGCCCCGGACAGATCAGGCAAAAGGGCGTGCCCATGTCGCGGGAGAACCAGCCGCCGCCGATTCCGAGCGGGATCAGGACCATCAGGGCGAGCAGGAGGTATTTGATCCGGCTGAGTTGGCGAAACTGGCCCTGGGTGTAGCGGCTGTAACGCGCGCCGAGCCGGCGGCGCAGGGCCGTGATCCAGTCCTGGATGGTGCCCAGGGGGCAGACATAGCCGCACCAGCCCTTGTTGAGCACAATGAACCAGAGAAAGAAGACGCCGAAACCGGTGAGAACGCTCAGGCCCGCGATGCTGAAAAGCTGCGGCCACGGCCGGCTCAGCTGATGCTGGAGCGGCAGCAGGTAGCAGACGCCGGCGCGGCCCTCCTGGTTGAAGCCGCAGGAGAACATCGGCAGGCGGGAACCCAGGTCGACGGCCAGGTAGCCCCCATAGACCAGCAGCGCGAACATCGCCAACTGGAGCCAGAAGCGGAAGCGGTTGAGATCGACCCGATCGACGGCGTCCTTAAGCCTTTTCATCGAAACGCACTTCCTGGAAAGGCTTCAACCGGCGGCGGCGGTAGAGATAGATGGCGAAGCCGCTGAACAGTACCGCGAGCAGGCCCACGCCGAGACCCCAGGCATAGGAGCGGTAATCGTTGGGCGAGGGGGAATAGTTTCCGGCGAGGGTGGCCTGATAGCGCACGCGGGTATAGGGCTGATCCTTGTGGTTGCCGGATTCGCTGGCGGCGACCTCGGCAATCACGAGGTAGTTGGCCTTGAATCGTTTCTGGAACTTGTCCCAGGGCGGGAAATAATCGCGAATGATCTGGAAGCTGACGCGCCCCTGCTCGTCGCTCGTTGCCTCCTTGACCCAGCCCTGGTGGCTGACGAAGCGCACCCGAGCGTTCGCTACCGGCAGGCCTTTCTGCAGGACGAGGAAGGCCTGGTCCATGCCCGATCTGATCTGGGAGAACGGCCCCTCCTTGGCCTGGCGTTCGCGGACGATCTCGATCGCGGCGTTCTCCAGCACCCGCGGAGCCGTCATGCCCCGCTTCTGCTCCTTCTCGTCGCCGCCATGGCCGAAGTTGCCCACTTCGGTCTTGGCGACGCTGACGTTCAGCGTATCCCCCTCCAGCTTGCGGGTCGTGACGTACATGCGGTAGAAGCCCTGGGCCGGCATCGCGAAGGCAAGCCCTGTATGGCCCTCGGCCGGCGACGGCAGGGGATCGCCCTTACCAAGGGGGGTGACCAGCAGGGTTTCCACCGATGCATCCGCTTCCTGGTGGGCGAAAGGCGCCTTCTGGGGATCGGCGCCGGCGCGCAGCCACAGGCGTTTCATCGGCGGGCCGCCATGTTCGCCGCCCATCGACATCCCTCCCATGCCACCGCCGCGTCGCCCCCGGGAAGCCTCACCGCGCATCGGGGGCGTGTCGGCAAGCCAGAGCACGCCGCCGCTGCGCATCCCCATGCCGCCGGGCCGGTCGTTGCCACCGCGGGCGGCTTCCTCGGGCTTGCCGGAGGCCCGCAGCGCGGCGGCGGGATCGTGACGATGCGCTGCCGTTGCCGGCGTTTCGCCACCCGGCTTGGCCTCTTTCGGTTTTCCTACGGTTGAGACTGGCTCCGGCGCGCTGCTTTCCTCTGCCTTGGCGCGTTCTGCCGGCCGTTTTTGCCAGAACGAGCGACGCGCCTCCGGCGTTGCGTTCTCCCGTGGGCGCGGCCCTGCATATTCGCCGCTCTCTTGCCGGGTGCGCCGCTCTTCCGGCGCTTGCTGCGCCGAGGCAGCACCTGTCACCAACAGAACCAGAAGTCCCGACAAACAATAACGCGACAGAATGCTCATGATCGTCAGAACTTGTAGGAAACGCCGGCCCTGAGAGCCAGCGGCGTGTAAGTGCCGCTGTTGCCCTGGCCGGCCGAGACGGCCAATACACTGACACCGGCAATCCTGGAACTACCGACACGCGTGGCGTATTTCTGGTCGGTGAGATTCAAGGCATGCAGCCAGAACGACCAGTCCTTATTGCGGTAGCTGGCGCGCAGATTGTAGAGATCGGGACGGCTATAGGTGCCGGAATTTGCGGTGTCAACGAAATAACTCGATATGTGGTCACCCTCAAGTTCAACCAGCCAGCCCGGGGCCGGTTTCACCGCGACCCGCAGGTTTAGCCGGTGCCTGGGCATCGCCTGATAGGCGTTGCCGCTGTAGTCGACGGTCTTCGTCTTGTAGCTGTTGTAGTAAGCCTGCGCATTGGTATAAGTGGCGGCGAGATCCAGCCAGCGGGTCGCCGCCCAAGTGAACATCGACTCCAGTCCCTTGGCCGTCAGCGCGCCGGCGTTCTCATTGATATTGCAGGCGGAGCCAAAAGCGGCGGCCTCTTCGGCAGTGCAATCACGGGCGACGATGAAACCCTTGTTGTAGGTGTGATACAGGGCAACGTCGTAGTGCAGGCCAATGTTCTCGAAGCGGCCGCGGAGGCCGACCCCCTTGGTCAGCGATTCTTCTGGCTTCAGGACCGCGCCTATCGTGGTGACACCCTGCGAAACACTGTCGCTCAAGGTGGAGATCGCGGGCGCATTGAAGGATTCGGCCAGGCTTCCCCAGACCAGGTGGTTGTTGGCGAGCTCGTAAGTCGCCCCGCTTTTCAATATGTTTTCTTCGTACGTTTGCTCGACATCCTTGTTCGCCGTCGTCCGGTCATCGGTTGAGTAGGTGATCTTGTCGAAGCGCTCGCCGATATGCAGACGCAGCTTGTCGAGGGGGGAAAACTCGAAATGAACGAAGGGGGTCGAGTTTTTCTCCTTGGCGATAGAACCCTGCCCGGTGGCGGTCATCGTTCCGACCCCCCACATCCCAGTCTGCGCCTGTGCCGCCGTGAAACTGTTGTTGTAAGTCGCGGAGTCCGTCTCAACGTCGATCAGCTCCATCCCCAGATACAGGGTCGACTGGGCCAAGTCGAATTCCTGTCGATACATCGGACGGGTCGATCGCACGACTACATCGCTCTTCTTGAGGGTGTTGGTCGACGCTGGCGACCCGAAGTTGTAGGTGGAGCACATTACAGTGACATTGTCACAAATCACATTTCTGGCCCCACCGGAGCCGGCCGCTCCATAGGACAGCCCGTCATCGGTGCGCTGGGAGAAGGCGAGGCTCAATTCGCCGCGCGCGCCAACCATTTGTTGAAGATTTGCCGTGTAGGTTTCGTAGTCGTTGACGGATCGGCCATTGGTTCCGGGCACGGTCTGCTGCCAATCATTTTCCCAATACACGCTTCGCAGATTGGTGCCGCTGATGCTTGCATTCTTGAGCTTGGCCGCCTCGGTCGCGTTCAGTGGAATCGCGCCGGCGAGCTGATAGTCGTATTTCAAGCGATCCGCGCCTAGCGTCAGCTTGGTCGAATCCGTCGGGCGGATCAATGCCCGCAAGGCATGGCCGTCCTTGTGTTCTTCGGCGGCATTATTGTTTCCGGAGGCCATGTTCTTGCGCCAGCCTTCGTTATCCATGGTGCTGGCATTGAAGAGAAAACCGAAACGACCGTCTTCCGTCGATTTGCCGACGTTGCCTTGGGTGCGGGTAAACCCCCAACTGCCGACTCCCTGCGAAAGCTTTGCCTCGAATTCTTTCGGCGGCTGGCGTGTGAATGCGCTGAGCGTGCCGCCCAGCGCGCCGCTGCCGTAGAGCGCGGAACCGGGGCCGGTGATGACTTCAAGACGCTCGATATTCGATCCATCGATTTCGTCGAGCAGGGAGGTGTTCGAGGTCGAAGAAACGCGCATGCCATCGACGCGGTTCTCGGTGTAGTTCTTGCCGCCGTCAGGAATGCGCATGTTGCGCACCATGCTGATGCCGGGAACCCGCTTGCCGAGTTCCAGCAGGTTGTTCACCAATTGCAGGTGCTCGAGTTCCTCCCGATCCACCACCGCGCCGGAGAGCGGGGTGTATTCGGTCAGCGTGCCGAGCTCGGTACGCTGCTGAACTGGTTTATCAACCTCCGCCGAGACGGCCACCTCCTTGAGCTTGACTTCACTTTCCTCGGCGATGGCACCGCCCGCATAGAACATGCCGAGCGCGGCCGCGACGGCGACGGACAGCGGGCGGCGGACGCCAACAAGGGCAGGGACATTGGACTTGTGATTCATGGTGCTCGACTCCTCTTCTTTGTTGTAATCAGGTTTTGCGTATGCCCTTCGGGCGGCTATCGGGCGGCTTCGGTGACAAACGCGATTTTCATCACACCCGCCCGCTGCGCCACGGCGAGGATGTCGGCCACCTTTTCATAAGGCGTGACCCGGTCGGCGCGCAGATGAAGTTCCGGCTGCGACGGCGCCAGTTCGGCGAGGCGCGCATGGACGCCCTCGCGACTCGTCGGGGCGCCGTCGAGGAACAGGCCGCCCTGGCCGTCCAGCGCCAGCCTGACGACAATGGGCTTGTCGTCGAGCTTGGTCGAGTCCACCTGGGGCAGGTCGATCGGCACCGCCTGGTGAAACAGCGGCGCGGTGATGATGAAAATGACCAGCAGCACCAGCATCACGTCCACCAGGGGCGTGGTGTTGATCTCGGCCATGGGCTGGGTGGTGCCGCCGCTGTCGAAGGAACCGAAGGCCATGTCCGCTCCTCAGGCCGCGGCCGGAACCGGGCGCACCGAGGCGGCTTGTCCGGTGACCGCAGGCAGGTGCACGCCGGTGGTCAGGTAGGCATGCAGGTCGTGGGCGAAACCGTCCAGCTGGGCGAAGATCAGCCGGTTGGCGCGGGTCAGCGCGTTGTAGGCCAGCACGGCGGGAATGGCGACGAACAGGCCGGCCGCGGTCATGATCAGCGCCTCGCCCACCGGGCCGGCCACCTTGTCGAGCACGACCTGGCTGGAGCCGGACAAGGCGACCAGGGCGTGGTAAATCCCCCAGACCGTGCCGAAGAGCCCGATGAAAGGCGCGGTGGCGCCTACGGAGGCGAGAAAGGTCAACCCCGATTCGATGCCGACCTGGGAACGGACGATCTGGCTGCGCAGGGCGCGGGTGACCGTTTCGCTGAGGTTGACGCCGGCGCCGATGCCGCGTTCCGCATGGCGCTGGTGCGCCTGCGCTGCCTGAACGCCCGCCTGCGCCAGCCCCGCGAACACGCCGGTCTTGTCTTCCCGCTCAATTTTGTCGAGGGCGAGCCCGATGCTGTCCGCTCCCCAGAATGAAGCGAAAACGCTGTCCATGGTGCGGTTGAAGCGCAGTTGCTGGAAAAAGCGGGTGATGGTCAGGGACCAACTGCCGATGGAAAGCGCCAGCAGCAGGATGGCCACGCTGTGGATGACGATGTCCCCCTGTTGCCAGAAATGGGCTAATCCGAGATTGGACGGCATGGCGGTATCCTCAACTTTCATTGTTCAAACTAAATACGATGGGCACCACAACCCAGGCGGTCACAGCCTGTTCGCCGCGCCTTGCGGGCACGAAGCGCCAGCGGGCAACAGCTTGTTCGGCAGCCAGGTCGAGGCGTTGGAAGCCGCTGGAGTGCTTCACTTCCACCCGTTTCGCGTCGCCTTCCGCGCTGACGAAGACCCGCAACACCACTTTCCCTTCCTCGCCGAGACGGCGGGAAGCATGGGGATATCGTGGTTTGGGATTGTCCAGATAGTCGGCGTCGAAACGGGCTGCAATGAGGACGGGCGCGGGCGCGGGCGCAGGCGCCGGGGTGGGTGCGGCAACAATGTCCGGTGCTGTTATTTGGGGTTGCGGAGGTGCCGCTGGTTGCGGAGGAACCGTGAAGGCTGCCGGCGCCGGCGACTCGACTGGGCTGGCCACGGCGAGAACCGGCGGGGGGATCTGTACCAGCGTGGCCGGTTTTGGCCGGGGCGGCGGTTTTGGCCGGGGGGGAGGGGGTTCTGGTTGCGGCGGAGGCGGTGCCTCAGGCGCCAATTCGATCAGGCGCACCGCAATGGTGTGAGACAGTTCCGCCATCCGCTCGGAGGGCACGGCAACCGCCAGCAATCCGAGAATGGCGATGTGCGCCGCCACTACTCCGGCAAAAGACAGTCTTTGACCGCCAGATCGGCCTGCGGGAATCCCATAGTTGGGAAAGAAAGTTCCCATTTACGGCGAAGCCCGGGGAAATGCCAGGCAGCTCCCTCGCGGGGATGCGCCGCAGCCGGTGGCGGCGAGTGTGATTCGCTGACTGATCGCAGATAATGAATGTTTGCCGAACACCGCTTACACGTCGACCTTTATTTTTTTTTTGCGCTTAAAGAGAGACGTTCCTGGCAGACAAAGGCAGGGGCTGAGACGAAAATGCCGGACCGCCAGAAACAGTCTGGATACTATGCAACTTGTTCAGGGTTGGGTATTGGGCAAATTGTCGCGCGGCAATTTGCCGCACCCCGTCAGGCGGCCATGGCGTCAGCTATGGAATCTGCAAAGCGGGTTTGTCCCTCACACTCGCACGCCAAGGCGTTGGCCAACTTCCGTTGCGGGGCGCGGCGACTGCGGCTTTGGCTCGGACACCCTCATGCGCCCCCTGGAAGCGCGACAACAGGGCTACCTGTTCAAACTCAAGCTGACCAGGAACGTCAAACGCCACATCGAGCGACTGTTTCGCGAACGCGACTGGCTGGATGCCGGCCAGGGCTGGGAAGGCAGGGGCAGTGTTGAATCTGACTGCTGGGAGGCCCCCGGCGCGTTGTCGTGCTGCGCAGCCCCTTGCAAGGCGAGGTGCTGATCACCCAGGAAGACGACACCGAAACAACTTCTCGGCTTCATCGAAGCCGATCGCAAGACCGGAAAGCAATTGACAGCTATGAATAGCGGTGCGGGTGACCAATCTTGACTATGAAGGTCTGAGTCTTGGGTAACGCTATCGAGACCGTGCCGACTGCGAGAACACCTTCGACGAATTGAAAAATTAACGGGGCTGGGGCGGCTTCACCACGCACGACTTGCACCGCTGCCAACTACAGGTCTATTCTGAGATCCTGCGCCAGCCCGGCGTGGGTGATTTTTCCGGCGTGGACCTGCAGGCCTTGTTTGAGTCCGGCATCGGCATCCAGCGCGGCGAGGCCCTGTGCCGCCAGGGCCTGCACGTAGGGCAAGGTGGCGTGGGTGAGCGCCTCGGTGGCGGTGCGGGCGACGGCGCCGGGCATGTTGGTGACGCAATAGTGGACGATGCCTTCGGCCACGAAGAACGGATCGCTGTGGGTGGTGGGGCGCGAAGTTTCCGCGATGCCGCCCTGGTCGATGGCGACGTCGACCAGCACCGAACCCGGCGACATCCGGCGCAAGGATTCCAGGCTGATCAGGCGCGGCGTATGGCGGCCGGGAATCTGCGCGGCGCCGATGACGATGTCGGCTTGCGCAAGGCTGTCGGCGATCACCTCGGGCGAGGAAAAGCGCGTTTCCACCTGCGCGCCGAACAGCGTTTCGGCGTGCGCAAGCGTGTCGGTCTGCCGGTCGATCAGGGTGACGCGCGCGCCGAGTCCGGTCGCCGTCCGCGCGGCCGTCATGCCGACCATGCCGGCACCGATGATGACCACATGTGCAGGCGGCACGCCGGGCATGCCGCCTATCAGCTTGCCGTTGCCGCCGTGTGAGGTGAGCAGTCCCAGCGCGCCCATCTGCGGCGCCAGCCGCCCTGCGATATAGGACATCGGCTGTAAAAGCGGCAGGCCGCCGGCAGGCCGGGTCACGGTTTCGTAGGCAATCGCCGTGACCCCGCGCGCCATCAGTTCGCGCGTCAGTTCCGCCGCGGCGGCCAGATGCAGGTAGCAGAACAGCAGCTGTCCGCGGCGCAGGGGGGCCAGCTCGGCGGGCTGCGGCTCCTTTACCTTCACCACCAGATCGGCGGCCCAGGTGTCGGCAGGGGTGGCCACAATGACCGCGCCGGCTGCGCGATAGGCAGCGTCAAAAAATCCCGCTACGGCGCCGGCACCGGTCTCGACGCTGACGCGATGGCCGGCTTCGGTCAGCGCACGTGCGCCCTCGGGGGTGAGCGCCACCCGGTATTCGTGGTCCTTGATTTCCTTGGGGATGCCGATGTGCATGATGAGCCTCGTGCGGGATGAAGAGCCTGCAGCATAACCAAAGCGGTCACGCGCATGTAGGGTGCGGCAAATGGCGGCTTCGGGTCAGGCGAGCTGCTGCACGCATTCGCGCACCAGTGTCGGGCCGCGATAAATTAGCCCGGAATACAGCTGCACCAGCGAGGCCCCGGCGGCGATCTTCTCTGCGGCGTCGGCGCCCGACAGGATGCCGCCGACGCCGATGATCGGCACCTCGTTGCCAAGATGGTGCGCCAGTGCGCGGATGACGCGGGTCGACGCCGCGCGCACCGGCGCGCCGGACAGGCCGCCGGCTTCCTCCGCGTACGGCAGGCCGGCGACGGCGTCGCGGGCGAGGGTGGTGTTGGTGGCGATCACCGCGTCGATGCGGTGCATCATCAAGAGCGCGGCAATCGCGGCGACTTGGGCGTCGTCGAGGTCGGGCGCGATTTTCAGCGCGATCGGAACGTAGCGGCCGTGGCGCTGTGCGAGTTCGGACTGGCGAAGCTTGATGGCGGAGAGCAGCGCATCGAGCGCATCGTCCTTCTGCAGTTCGCGCAGCCCCTGCGTGTTGGGCGAGGAGATGTTCACCGTGACGTAGCGCGCGTGCGCGTAGACGGTGTCGAGGCAGGCCAGGTAGTCGTCGACCGCCTGCTCGTTCGGGGTGTCCTTGTTCTTGCCGATGTTGATGCCGAGCACGCCGGTATAGCCGCTGGCCTGCACATTCCGCACCAGATTGTCGACGCCCTGGTTGTTGAATCCCATGCGGTTGATGATGGCGTCGGCAGCAGGCAGGCGAAACATGCGCGGCTGCGGGTTGCCGGGCTGCGGGCGCGGCGTCACCGTGCCGATCTCGATGAAGCCGAAGCCGAGCGCCGCCAGCGCGTTGATGTGGGCGCCGTCCTTGTCGAGTCCGGCCGCGAGGCCGACCGGATTCGGGAAGTCGATGCCCATCACGTGCACCGGCTTGCCGGCGGCGCGCGGCAGCAGGTTCAGCAGGCCAAGGCGGTGCGCGATGTCGAGGCTGGCAAGCGTGAAACGGTGCGCGTCCTCGGGGTCGAGCGAGAACAGGGCGGGGCGGAGCAAGGGATAGAGCATGGTTCAGGCAGCCGTTTGAGGGGGGAGGGCGTGGCGGGTGGCGGCTTCGACCGAGCCGGCTTTCGGGTCGTCGAACACGGCCTGGTCGAGCGCGTTCTCGCTCCTGGCGACGATGCAGCTCACCGCGCAGTCGCCGGTGACGTTGGTCACGGTGCGCATCATGTCGAGCAGGCGGTCGACGCCGATGATGAGCGCGATGCCCTCG
>JGI24123J20310_1000151_pt1 | contig 51140 bp, 45 predicted proteins | sample SubbioCR12Aug_5A_FD_20310 | JGI IMG/M metagenome (IMG submission 20310)
AAGGAATTCTTTAAGAAGGCGATTCTCAATATCGATGGGACGATGTCGGAGACGACGGGGGAGTGTAAGGAGGGGATGGATATATCGTATAAGGGGGAATGGGGGTATGCTCCCTTATTGATTTCATTGGCGCAGACGCGAGAGGCATTATATGTGGTGAATCGGCCGGGGAATGCGCCTTCTCATTTGGATTCGGCTTTCTGGATTGACCGGAGTTTGGACTTAGTGGAGGGGCGATTTGAGGAGGTGTGGATGCGTGGGGATACGGATTTCAGTTTGACGGAGCATTTGGATCGGTGGGATGAGCGGTGCCGATTTGTTTTTGGTTTGGATGCTCGTCAGAATCTGGTCTCTCTTGCTCAGCGTCTTTTGGAAGGCCAGTGGGAGGCCTTGGAGAGGAAGCCCAAATATGAGGTCAAGACGGAGGGGCGGAAGCGGCCTGAGAATGTGAAGGAGCGGATTGTGAGGGAGCGAGGGTATAAGAATATTCGGACGATTTCGGAACAGGTTGCTCAATTTGATTACCGTCCGGTCAAATGTAAGAAGACCTATCGGGTGGTGGCGCTGCGGAAGAACCTGACGGTGGAAAGAGGAGAGCAGGCCTTATTTGATGATATTCGTTACTTCTTTTATATCACTAACGATCGGACGATGAGCGCACAGGAAGTGGTTTATTTTGCCAATGAGCGATGTGACCACGAGAATGATATCGAGCAACTGAAAAACGGGGTCAACGCACTTCGCATGCCTTCGGAGGATTTGGTTTCGAATTGGGCCTACATGGTGATTGCCGCCTTAGCTTGGAATTTGAAGGCCTGGCTGGGTTTATTGATGCCTCAAAAGATTCTGGGGCATCGGATCGTGCGGATGGAGTTCAAACGGTTCCTCAACACCTTCATGAAGATCCCCTGTTTGATTGTGAAGACGGGGCGTCAGATCATTTATCGGTTGGTGGGCTATAATCATTGTCTGAAAGAATACCTGCGAGCGTTTTCGGTGATCAAAGAGTGTCGAGTGACTTAAAGGGAGTCATCAGGCAATGGCAGCCATCGTGCTCATCACCTCTCACAAATACTAAAAGAAAGGAGACCTTCTCGAATTCTAAACCAGTTTTCAATGAAGGGCCGAGACAATCAAGGGAGAGGTGTGTGTTCATCCGTGGCTATTTTAGACATATTCTTTGACTTCTGTCGATTTGCCAGGCCCTCGGCCAGTCTGGCTTTTGTTGATCCCAATCGCGCTTATTTTAGGTCTAGATCAATAGAACAATGATTTTTCACTCAATTGGGGTTTTATTTGATCAGAGTCTTATTTTGTAACGGTTCTCCAATTGATGGGGATGAGACTCTTAGTGCTTGGAAGGGGAGGGATATAAACTCCTCCACCTACGCCGGCATAGGCCACTGCTGTTCCACCAATGAAGGTAATGATGACCCCAGAGGGGATCGTGGTTTCCCCCTCTTTTCCCATAGAAGTTGAACGGTCGTCGATTGGCGAAATTGTTCCGTCGTCATTCAAATCTAATGCCGCATAGCCCGTCTTATACTTGAGAGCGTACAACCTGCCAGTCCCTTCCCCTAAGAAGCAAACATCACCTTGCTTACCAATGGAAGGCGTGAATGTGGTGTAATAGACTACCCCATGGAACACGACTGAGGTGGAAAGAGATTTTTCTCCGGCATCTCCCAACCGGATATACCAACCACTCTTGGCATCAACGGTTGTAAAGGTGGCTTCCACGCTGGTTACATCAAACAAATCATTCTCTGTTAATATTGTTGATAAATTTTTATCTTTTACGGCATAGAGCCGGTTGATGACCGTTTTTTCTTTCGGAGCCTCTCGATCACCCGATCCGAAGAAAAGCATCTCAAAATTTCCTTTTTCAAGTGTTACATCAGGAGGATAGAAAATCTTCCTCTTTTCACTTGCCTCAGAATTTGATTTAAAAATCATTTTCCCTTTCCAGTTAGCCGGGATGTTTTCATTATTTGCGTCTCTTACATCGATATCGAATCTCCAGATTTGTCCTCCCATATCTCCGATGTAAAGCCTGTCGATATAACCATCTCCGTTAGTATCTACGCGAGCCACATCGCTGGGTATGGAATATTTCATCTGGGCATTCGTATTATTGGTATAACTCCATATATGCCCCCCTGTTAAGACATCCACTACATAAACTGCTCTTCCTTTGGTATCATTTCCTGGTGTGGATAAATCTTGATTTTCATCGTATCCTCCCCCGATGAAGAAGACCCACTTGTCTCCTGACCCATATTTAATCTTTCCGATTAGCGGAGTGCTCCATGTTTGCCCTAATTGCCCAAATCCTGTTGTAGATGGGCTGATTTCCCACAGCCATTTAGGAGATGTGGGATTGGTCACATCTAAAGCAATGTAACGGTTTCCACCCCTTCGAAGTCCAAAGATAAGATACTTTACATCATTGCCTGCACCGTCTTTCCCGATATATACCTTTGGCGAACCATCCACGAAAAACTGGAGTGCCTCGCCGTTTAAATTCTTCAAACTGTCCAACAAACTTGGGGGTATGAATGCCCACAGTTCTTCTCCCGTGCCATCAGTCCAAGTATCTCCGCTGGGCACTCCATTATGAAAAGCATGCAGCATTCCGTCATTTGCTCCGGCGAAGACGACGGATACGTTATAAGGGGCACCATAATGAACGACTATAGGTCTCGAATGGATAAAAGCTCCTAAGATCCACTCTCTCTTTTCGTCTGTCTTGTTATTTCGGTTTTCATCATAGACATCCCAACCATAAATGAAATCCACAATTTTATCCCTGCCTGTCGTATCGCTTTCCGATAGCCCTAGTGCTTGTGGGGCGATACTCTTAGTAAAGGCATTGTCGGTGAGATTTACGTTTGTTCCGAGATAGGTGTAAATTTTTCTCGGATTTGAAGAGAAATTCCTTTCCTGTAATTTCTCGCCAACCCCTCCAGCTTCTACGTTCTGGCCGTCGGCCTCCAAACTCCAATAGGATCTTGCTGAATAAGAATCACCATTCTCAGTGTCGTAAATTTGTTTATGACTATTAATAGCCAGTTTTCCCCAAGAATCGAGAATATCTCCTATATTGTTTGCTTCGCCTTCTGGAATCTTAGTTGCGATTCCATACTTCTTGATATTCCCCTTCCAGAAACTTCTTTCTGTTGGTTTGAACATAGCAAGGAACATCCGGTTGCCCGAACTGGTTCTCTCCATTTGACTGATGGGGACGACCGGAGCGACATAGGAAGTAGATTCTTTTAGAACCTCGGCAATGAAGGTCTGAAAGGCGACATTAAAGCTTTGTGAGCTATACACATAGAAATACTTTCCACCCCCCTGTCTGGCGGTGTCTTCTAACAATTGATGGGTCGCACTGAACCCAATAGTATAGGTTTTAACATTCTGACCGGTGCTTGATAAACCTCCGCTTAAGTCGAGTCCGTAAAGGGTTTTCGCCACTTCAGCGAGATTCCCCGTATCCTTTGTTGGATTGCCATCTGAAATAATTAGAACATAATTCTTTTGGCAATACCAACTAGCGGTAATGGGGCTCTGAAATCCATCTTTACCATACTCAAAATAAGTCTTTGCATCGGATAAAGTCTCAGCTAATGGCGACCAACTATCATTCTTGAGGGTGGCAAGGGCATTAAAAAGAGCGGTTTTTCCGATTTTATTTTCGTCAACGAAGCCAAGAACCCTTCCTCCATTTGCATCATAAATGATATTTTGTTCATCTTGTTCTTCGTTAGAAACATATTCTTTCTTTTGATTTTTGCTCCACCTAACGGTGTTTCCATCTTTATCTCGATTAAATGCCATGAGCGCAAAACGGACTCCGCCCGTCGTATTGATATAACTGTGAATAATTCCGGTCGCCAAACCAAACCTTGGTCGAGGTCCACCTACTCCTTCTAAGAGTTGAAGATAATTTCTAAAATTCCCGGTTTGAAAATCTTTCTTGCTGACACTACAACCGGAATAATTAATGGCCTCTCCCTCCGGTATGAGGTAATTATCTCTCAAATCCGGGCATGGAAAATCCAATGTTCTATAATCAGAATGCCACGGCGTCCATTTGTTCCCTGAAGATTTTATATAAACCGCATATCTTGGATATGGTTCTTTGTTTGGTGGTAAGTATTGGCTATAATCGATGTCTTCTCCCAAAATACCATTGATGGGATCGGGATTATAATTTTGACCTAAACTGCCCTCATCCATGCTTGCGGAACTATCGAGGATAATTAACACATTCGGTGGAACATTTACTCCCGATAGGACATAGAGGTCGGTGTCCAGGCCATAACAGAACGGGAGTCCGGAAAAAATGATCAAACCTAACATCAGTCCGTAAATTGCGGGTTTAATGGTTCTCATCAGTTAATTTCCTCCTTGCAAAGTGGGTATAAGCCTCACCACTTTCTGCTCGATCATGCAGGTGGAACGGGTGGCGCCTGTATCGATTTGATCCGTTCCTGTGGATTCGATGACGTAATGAACGAACTCAAAATTACCCGTTGCGCTGAACCCAGAGCCTCTCGGCGCCCCTACCTGATTCGAAACATGGTTAATGGTAATCTTGGCATTGGTCAGTTTAGGATCGATTGGAGGGATGTATTGATTGTTGTTATACTTTCCGGGCAGGTCAAAATTATCAATACTGGCTACCGTTACCTGAACCCCGCTGTCTGCAGAGTAAAAGGCATTGGTGGATCCCCGTTTATGACCGGAGATCATTATTTCAAAGATGGAGGTGAAGGAACCAGCGATTCCGATCAATGTCATGACAACCATCATGATAAGGGCGATGACCAAAACAGCGCCGGATTCGTCTTTTAAAATATTTATTTTCTTTGTCATTTTTGAAACTCCTTTTTGGCCAATTATCTCATACATAAATTTCTTAAGGTTACGGCAGATTCCAGGGTCCTCGGCGACATCATCTTCCGATCCTCCGCAGCCAATTGCTGGGGCCTTGCCGTTAACCGGACGCGAACGGCAATAACATTATCTGGATTTATTTTGTTAGCCTCAATCCAATATCTGTCAAGGACTTTGCTATTGTCTTTGTCCACCCCATAAGTGAATTGGAGGTCTTCCACATTTTCCAGCAGGGTCTCCTCGGGGCCTTCTACGCTCGAACCATCGTCTTTGTGTGTGGTCAACTTCCGCCTCAGCGTTTGGAAACCGGCATCTCTCCAGTAACGAACTGAGTATCGGGTCGTGTTGTCAAATTCATAATCGACAATGATTTGATCTGTTCCGACATTTAGGGGAGTGGTGATGTCAATCTTCGAATCAGGACTATCGTTATCGAATCCGGTCATCCGAAGATCCCGTAACAGAACCTCCATGGCAGACCGGATGCTCTGCTGGGTTTCGACGACACGGTCCTGAACCGTGTAGGCCCGGCTCTGGGAAATGAAGAGCCGATAAGTTCCGGCAATGACCACTGCAAAAATAACTAATGCCACCAAGAGTTCAATGATCGTTATTCCTTTTGGATTTAATGTTATTTTATGATTCATCTCTCTTTTCTCCATTGCTCTTATCAAGTATTCTCCGGATTGGAAAGCACTGAAAAGAATGTTATCGAGCGGTTTATTGCATCGTTCCAGTTTATTGTAATTTCAAGCTCTTTTAAACTCGGATTGAGCTGATTTACCCTATAAGTTCGAGTGTATTGAATTCCGGTGGAACCCGGTGGATTAGGAACCAGGTCAGTATTTACGGAACCAGGAATGAGACTATTCCACGGCATTGCTCTCAATTCCTCTAATTTGTCCTGGGCGAATGTTGCGGCCTCTGTCAGGTGTCCTCCGGAGGCGTTATTTTTTGTTGTAGTGGTCATTAAACCGGCCAATGCGAGCAATGAAACAGCTAAAATAACCAGTGCGACGAGAACTTCGATCAGCGTAAACCCTTTTGAATTTAATGAATTTTTCACTTTTATTCTCCTTCTGTCAGATAAATAGGCAAAAGGCATGCCAATTAATTTGTTGTTTAAAAAACCTTCAAGGGAAGGGGATAAAATAAAAAATATGAAGCAGTATTAATATGTTAGAATATGAGGAATGGGAAGAGAAGAGAAGTCAAGTTTTTGAAATAGACGTGGCATTCATGAAAAAATTCAATGATTATGGACAAAATGTCAAGTTGTAAAAAGTTGCCAAATCAAACACCTCTATTCGTAATCACCACAATCTCCTTGATCATGAATCCGTTGGGATGTTTAATAGCATCTATCCCGACATCGGCATTCTTCTCTATATCATCTATCTTTAATCGATTTCCCTTATGATCTATAATTTTGGTGTCTTGTGAGATGAAAAAGCTCCTGTCGTTCACAATGATCGACTTATGATCCCAGGAAACATTTTTTACAATTCCTGAAAAGAAAATGGTTTCCTTCGCCCCTTTTGTTTGCGCAAATCCGATACCAGAGGATAACAAGATTGGCAATAGAGCAATGACTATTGTCAGTGCGGTTCTCCCTGTCTTCATTTTTATCTCCTTACCTTTTTTGTAAAGTGCGTCTCTTCTGTCATTCCGGACTTGATCCGGAATCCAGTCTTTTTAAACTGGATTCCCGCTTTCGCAGGAATGACGTTTCCAGGGTTATTGTAAAGTTGTTATTGAAACCCTCCACTAATTAGCAGTTCTCCAATAAAGAGTATTAATGCTTTTTCCGCCTAATTCTTCCGGTGAAAATACTCCGCCTCCCACTCCGATATATCCTACAACTTCCCCACCTATGAGTGAAATGACAACCTGAGATGGGATTCCGGCTCCGACAGTCATGGAACGATCCGTTTTGTAAATGGTTGGAGGCTGACCATCAGTATCATTGGTGAGGTCATAATTAAACATCGCCATACCGGTTTTATATTGAAGGGCATAAACCCTTCCCGTTCCTTCACCCAAGTCGCAAATATCTCCCTCATTCGGAGAAGAGGGCGTGAATGTTGTGTAATAAATCACCTTTGAATAAATCAATGGTGAAGCCAAACATTTTTCACCTTTATTTTCAAGTGTAATAAACCAACCGTTTAAATTATTTAAATTATTTAGGGTTTGGTTCTGAAGAATAATATCATCGGCAGTTGGATTGGGTTTCTGTAATATATTACTGGTGACATCAACCAGGCTCGATTCTGTGAATGGAGATGAAGGATTGTTATCTTTTATTGCATATAATCTGTTCTGAGTGAGGAAGACTGCCGTCCCCGTTTCCTGTTTTGGGTTTTCTCGGTCTCCAGTTCCAAGGAAAACCCATTGATACCCTGATCCCGGGGAGACATCAGGCGGATAAAATATTTTTCTTTTGTCCCCCGACGACTGGTTGGCCCTGAAAATAACCTTCCCTGTCCAGCCGGCGGTATTATTTAAGTTCCCAATATCGAACCTCCAGAGCTGTCCTCCCATGTCTCCAACATAAAGCCGATCTATCTTATTGCTCCCATTAATATCAAATGCCCCGATATCACTTGGAATTGAAAAAGTCATCCTTGAGTCATTCGCTTTTGAAAATTCCCAAAGTTTCGAACCGGTATTTACATCGACGGCGTAAACAGCATTGCCTTTCTGATCCGAAGCCCCGCAATTCATATTGGGGTCATTGCACGGATCATATCCGCCTGCAAAGAAAACCACGGCCTTTTTCCCTCCTCCATCAGCCACCTGTTTGATCACCGGATTAGACCATGTCTGCCCCAGTCTTCCAAACCCTGTTGTAACCTCATGCCCTAACAGAGGCAATGAAGTTGATGGAGCAATCTCCCATAAAAGACTCGGAGAATCGGGATTGGTCACATCCAGGGCGATATATCGATCTCCTCCTCTACGAAGTCCAAAGATAATAATTGCCTTGGTTATGGTTCCGCTCGGATTCTTTTCAATATACGCTTTTGGAGAGCCATCCGCAAAGATTTGAAGCGTATTGGTGGTTTCGAAATCTTTTAATTGAGACAATAAACTGGGTGGAATAAAAGCCCATAATTCCCTTCCCGTTGCGTCGTCAAAAGCATGAAACATTCCGTCATTGGCTCCCGCATAGATCACAGATTTGTTTGCGTAGTGGATCATTAAAGGCCGTGAATGGATAAAGGCTCCTAAAATCCAATCAACTTCAACTTCTATTCCTAAATCATTTATATACGAACCTTTCCTTTTTTCGTTTGTAACCGTATTATTATTCCAATCATAAGAATCATATCCGTGAGCGAATTTAATAATATGTTCCCTCTTCACCGGATCAGCAGATATTCCCAACTTTGAATAAGTTACGTTGGGGTTTCCTGCTGTAAAGGCATTCTCAGGTTCTGTTAATAATTTCTTACTCGGTAATCCCACATAAGTATAAATTTTTCTGGGGTCCCCAACCAAGTCTCTGCTTGCCAGTTGCTCTCCAACTCCTCCCTTTACGACCTCGCCTCCATCATTGATTGAGCTCCAATAAGAGCGAGCGTTCTTATCAATCTCATTAAGAATAGTAATGGCAGGCCGATTATTGACATCGATGATGTCTCCTATTTTAGTGTTTCCGCTTGGCGTATCTGCAATTCCCAATTTCTTGATGTTTCCAAGCCATAAACTTTTCAGGGTGGGTTTAAACATCGCCATGTACATGCGATTCATGGAACTGAAGCCTTCCATCTGGCTGATCGGAACAACAGGCGCCACATAGGAGGTTGATTCCGCAAGGAGGTTAAGAATATAATCTTTGATGTCTACTAATGCCTGTTCAAGTTCTGAGGGGGATTCAGCAAAATAGGCATAGCCTGAAATATTTTGTGCCGCCGGATCAGGTGTGCTGTTGTTTGAGCAAGCGGTAGTTATTGGATTCGTTGTTGGATAAAGTTGTCCGGGAGGTATTAAATAGGTGCCTGTAATTGAATCCGGAACATCAGCATTGTTCGTGCCTCCATAATATGCGGCCCAATTCAGGGTATTTCTAAGAGCGAGAGATAATGGCGCCCCAAAACCTAATACAAAGACTTTATATCCGGCATTCGAAAGGGCCCTTGCTTGCGCTACGGTCTCCCTCCTCCTCTTATATTGGTCTGATTGCGATTCCGAACCCGAACCACTGCATGCCAATGTATCCTCCCCGTCTGAGATTAATATGACAAACTTTTTACGACATGCCTTTGCATTGTCTCCGCCTTTGTGAACATCTAAATAAAGCTTTGCCTCCTTTAGAGAGCTTGCCAGATGCGTCCCTCCACTGGCTCCTGCATTGTTTATGGTATTCCATATGGTATTATAAGGTGTATCAATGGGATGGATTAATTGATTGCATCCTGCACCATAGTTCGTGCCCGTATCGCTTCCGCAGTTATAAAATCTCATATACCCCATTCTCATACTAAGTTCGTTTTCATCATTAACATTTATTACCCCATCGGGGGCTCCAACAGGATAGGCATCAAGAATGCTTTTAATGGCTCTTTTAGCAATTTCGACCCGACTGCAATTGGTTGTATAGGCCACTCCGGAAATCGTCTTCGGCTCTTTATAAAATGGGCCTGAGCAATCACTTTTGCTATAAATTGGATAGGACCCTGTATCTTGAGGAACATCACATGTGCGTCCACCCTGAGGAGTTGCATAAAATGGAACATCCCTGTCACATCTGTCGTTACCGCGAGTGTACATATATTCGCCGGCCGGGGTCCAGCGCATACTGCCGGATAAGTCAAGAACAAACAGTATATCAGGAGGGACCTGCGTGATGGTTTGTTCAAGGACGTAAATGTCCGTGTCGGCGCCCAAAGCATCAGAAAAAGGGGCTAATAAAATCATCGATATTAATAAATAAACAAATTTCTTCATATGCAAGAACCTCCTATGGATTCACCACAACCTCAGTGGATGAATCAGACTTGGCTAATACCCTGTACACATTCAGATTAATGGTGCATCTTGAACGCGTGGCATTACCGGTCCTATCATCTCCTCTTGATTCAACCCAAAAATAGGCATAGTCATTATTAAAAGACTGACCTTCTGGCGGTCCTATTTTCAATGGATCGAAATCAATTCTTGCTGTGACATTGGTGGGGTTGCTGTTTATTGGATCTGTGAAGGGGTTGTAATTTGATCGACCGGGAACGAAATTCACATACCTCGGTATGATTACATTAGCCCCGCTATCTGCGTTATAGAAGGCATCTGTAGACCTTCTTTTTTCACCCGAGAGCATGATCTCAAAGGTTGATGTAAATGAGGCTGCAAGGCCGATGAGCGTTAAGACGGTCATCATGACAAGGGCAACGACTAAAGCCATCCCTGATTCATTTTTTGAAAAGTGACCATATTTCATATGTCGAGTCCTTTCCCTAAAACCTTTTAATCGAAAGATTTCTCAATGCTACGATTGAAGTTAAAGCCCTCGGGGAGACTGTTCTGAAGCGGTCATCTTGAGGATTAACCTGTTCGGGTCTTGTTGTTAAACTTATACGAACAGCGATCACTTTATCTCTACTGTTATTCACTGCCCCGCAATTGATCCAGTTGTCTACTACTCCGTCTTGCGTGTCCTCATAACCGATTCTTCCATCTATACCGCAGGTTAACTCTAATGCAATAACGTTCTCTAAAATAACTTCAACGGGTTGAACAACACCATTAACAGAAAGTTGCCTCTCTAAATTTGTATTATTTAAGGGTAAGGTGTAGGTCACTGCATGGATTTGGGATATGAGAGGAGGGCCTGCTTGATAATTTTCATACCATATGGTGATGGAATTTCCCCGCACATCATAAGGGGGCAGCGGTTTGAAGTCCTCGATTCTGAGAGGCGAAGTTGAGTTATCATAATCGAATCCGGCCATGCGGATATCCCTCACCATAATCTCCATGGCGCTTCTGATATTCTGTTGGACCTCAACGACTTGGTCTTGAACGACATATGCATTACTTTGAACAGTAAACACGCGATATATCGCCGCAATGACTATTGCACAAATGACCAGTCCTACCAGTAATTCAATAATTGTAATTCCTCTTTTATTGAATGATGCGTTGATGTTCATAATTTCCCTCAGAGTTAACCGTTTCATCTGGTAATCACTGTTAAAAAACTAATCGAGCGGGCCATCCCATCGTTCCAATTCACCGTGACCGTTACCCTTTTTTCATTATCATTGGGTGGGGGGGGACTGTTTGGTCCCAGTACAACTATCCAGGCTCGGTTATAATTTAAACCTCTAATTGGATTTGTATCATTTCCGTTAACAATATTATCCCAGCCTGTGACCCTCAATTCCTCCAATCTGTCCTGAGCCAATGTGGCGGCTTCTGTGAGGTGGCCGCCAAAGGCGTTGTTTTTTGTTGTCGTAGTCATCAGGCCTGCCAGTGCCAGTAAGGAAATAGCTAAAATAACCAGTGCGACGAGAACTTCTATAAGTGTAAAACCATTTGATTTTAAAGAAATATTCAATTTGATACCGCCTTTTGATAAATTAATTGTGCAAAAGCCATACCAATAAATTTTTTTAATTTAAAGATGAGAGTGAAGAGATTTGGGGTAGAAAATATCTTATGTTTTTAATATGTTGAGATTTGGTGGATGAATGATGGCCACTGGTAATATTCTTTAAGATGGAAGCGATTTTTATGAAAATATTCAATAGTTTGGACATATTGTCAAAAGCGATGAAAAGCCTCTGAAAAACTACTTAGCACCCTATTACAAGAATGAAGATAGATGCCAATTCCTGAGAAATTAGTTGTGGCAGAATCGTCCCCTACGAACCACTTAAATATTTTTGGGTTAATATGAACAGTGATGGTCTCTTTAAAAGTCGTCTCACCGGTCCTGCGGCAGGAACCGGTGTCCAGGGTTTTGATAATTATATGAAATTACTGGATTCCGGCTTTCGCCGGAATGACGATCTTTAACTTTTTTCGACTTTTTACGATTTCATCAACAGTAGAGATGATTTTCGACTACCAGAGAATTTCTTGCTTTTAAGTTAAAAATGTTACATAATTCTCTAAGATTAAATAATTGAGGCTCCTCGATGGTAGGAAGGGCATACCCACTATCTGTAAGAAAGAGGCAGCCTGCCTGCATAAGCTTCCCAACCTATTTCTGCATGATTTGATCATTGCTTGCCTGCAAGTCGTGTGAAATCGTAGAAATCGTTGGCTTGATATAAAAAAGGAAAGGAATAACTCTATTTAAGGCAACCTCTAAAAATGTCATTCCTGCGAAAGCAGGAATCCATAATCTTTTGAAATTACTGGACTCCCGCCTTCGCGGGAGTGACGAATTGGGAATTATTAGAGGTTCCCTTAATTTGGAAGGAGCTATTTAAAGGTAAACGATGAAGTTTTCAGAATTAGATTTAAAACCGGAAATCCTGAAGGCCCTGACGAATATGGGTTATCAGGATTTGACACCCATTCAGGAAAAGACCTTCTCCCCGATCTTAAGTGGCAGGGATCTTTTAGCCAGGGCAGAGACCGGTTCGGGTAAAACAGCGGCCTGCGGTATTCCGCTGGTTCAGATGATCGATCCTTCACTCAATGCGATCCAGGCCCTCATCCTGGTTCCTACCCGTGAGCTGGCGCTCCAATATGTGGAAGAAATCGATAACATTGCGAAACATACGGGTGTCGCTCCTTTTGCCATCTTTGGCGGATTCTCAATGGAGATTCAAAAAGCCAAATTAAGGGACAGGGTCCATCTCCTTGTGGCAACCCCTGGCAGGTTGATCGATTTCCTCTATAATACGACGGAGGTTGACCTCTCTAATATCCGCACGCTGGTTCTGGATGAAGCGGACGAGATGCTGAAAATGGGTTTTATTGAAGATATCGACTTTATCATGTCTAGCCTCATTCATAAGCACCAAACCCTGTTTTTTGCGGCGACGATGCCCGGAGAGATTGAAAGGTTGATCAGTGTCTATCTGAAAGAACCCATTCGGGTGGAATTAAATAAGGAGCAGTTGTCTCCGCAGAGTCTGGTTCACCATTTTCAATATACGGAGCAACGTGATCGGCTCAATGCCCTGATCCAATATCTAAAAAGGGAAAAAATTTCCCAGGCCCTCATCTTTTGCAATTCGCGGCATCACGGTGAAAAATTGACGAAGGAGTTGGAGAGAAAATTCAAATCGATAGGGTATATCCACGGGGGCCTGGAACAATCGAAGCGAACCTCGATCTTTGAGCGTTTCCGCCAGAAAAAGATCGACCTCATGGTTGCTACCGACCTTGCCGGCCGGGGACTCGACTTCAGCCATGTCAGTCATGTGATCAATTATGATTATCCTTACGGCCTGGAATCCTATACGCACAGGACAGGAAGGACCGGAAGAATGGGGCGGTCAGGCATTGCCATGACCTTTGTGACTGATCAGGAATTGGGGATCCTGAAATCCCTGCTGAAGACGAATCGCATTGACCCTGTGTGGCATGGCAATATCCCTGACCTCCGGGCTGTTCACAAACCGTATGGGAGACGGGATGGTAAAAAATTCTTCAAAAAGCAGTCCCGTCCGGTTTCCAGAGTCGAATCCCCTCAATTGACAGGAATGCTCTCTACTCCCCTCTCATAACAAGCTTATGAAACGTGAAGATTTGCGAAACATTGCCCTGATTGCCCATGTGGATCATGGAAAGACAACGATTGTCGATGGCTTGCTCAGACAGTCCGGTATTTTCCGTTTGAACGAGAAGGTCCAGGAAAGGGTCATGGACAACATCGATTTAGAGAGGGAGCGGGGCATTACGATCATGGCAAAGAATACGGCTATCGATTACCGGGGAGTGAAAATCAATATTGTCGATACGCCGGGCCATGCCGATTTCGGCGGGGAGGTGGAAAGGACACTCAAGATGGTGGATGGCGTTCTGCTCCTCGTTGATGCCTCGGAGGGCCCCTTGCCCCAGACCCGATTCGTTCTGAAAAAGGCCCTTGAATTCGATCTTTCTCCCATCCTGGTCATTAACAAGATCGACCGGGCGGATGCGAGGATTCAAGAGGTGCTCAACGAAGTCTATGATCTCTTTATTGACCTCGATGCCACAGAGAAACAGCTTGAGTTTCCGATTGTCTACACCAATGCGAAGCTCGGAATTGCGAAACTTCATCCTGATGATGAAGCGAAAGACTTTCGATGCCTGTTTGAGCTCATCCTGAGCGCTGTTCCACCGCCGGAAGGGGATAAAGAAGGACGGTTGCAACTTCTGGTCACCAACATCGACTATAGCGATTATGTAGGCAGGATTGCCATAGGGAGGATCTTCTCGGGATCGATTAGGGTCGGCGATTGGGTGTCGATGCTAAACGGCAGGGCGGAGCCGGTCAAGACGAAGGTGACATCGCTCTATGGATTTCAGGGACTCGAAAGAGTGGAGGCCAAAGAGGCCTCGGCGGGGGATATCGTTGCCCTGTCCGGGCTTGAAGGGATCGGTATTGGTGATACCATCGCCGATGTTGAAGATCCGGAGCCTCTTCCAAGAATTGCGGTGGATGAACCCACCATCTCCATGGTGTTTTCCGTCAATACGTCGCCTTTTGCCGGCCAGGAAGGAAAGCATGTCACATCGAGAAACCTGAGGGAGCGGCTTGAGAAAGAGCTCCTCTATAATGTTTCCATCAGAGTTGACTTTGATGCGACCGATTCTTTCAAGGTGATGGGAAGAGGGGAACTTCAGCTTGCCATCCTGATCGAGATGATCCGGAGAGAAGGCTATGAGCTTTCTGTGTCCATGCCGGAGAGCATTACAAAAAACATAAACGGCGTTGTCCATGAACCCATGGAGCATCTTGTCATCGATGTCCCGGAGGAATTCATAGGAGTGGTGACACAGCAGATCGGAATCCGTAAAGGCAAAATGCAGAAGATGAATAACAATGGTCACGGCAGGGTCCGCCTCGAATTCAGGATCCCATCGAGAGGGCTGATCGGCTTTCGTTCCCAGTTTCTAACCGACACCAGAGGGACAGGGCTGTTCAACCACCTTTTCGATGGTTATGAGTCTTGGCATGGCCCGATTACAAAACGCTCCACCGGAACCCTTGTTGCGGACCGGCAAGGCAAGACGACCACGTACGCCCTTCATCACCTTCAGCCCCGTGGAACGCTCTTTGTAAAAGAGAATACGCCGGTCTACGAAGGGATGGTGATCGGTGAGAACTCAAGGGAGAACGATCTGGACGTCAATGTGATCAAAGAGAAGAAACTGACTAACATCAGGGCCTCAGGGTCGGATGACGCCTTACAACTCATTCCGCCTAAGATCCTCAGCCTTGAGCAGGCCATCGAATTTATAAAAGAGGATGAGCTGGTTGAAGTGACCCCGCACTCCGTCCGCATCAGAAAAAAGATCCTCGAATCGAACAAACGCCCCAGGAACAGGAATTAAAAAAGGGTGGAGCCCACGGACGGATTTGAACCGCCAGCCCGCTCCTTTATTCCAAAGGAATTTCTAACGGGGTTTACCATAATAGAAAGGAATACAATGAAGCTTGGTCTTGTTGGTTTTCCTCAGGTCGGTAAACGCACCTTTTTTCGGCTGTTAACCGGCAAAGAGCCAAATTCAGAAAGCAAGAAAGGAAATGGTCTGGGGTTGGCGAAAGTGCGAGATGTCCGCTTCGATCATCTTACGGAGATTTACGCACCGCGCCAGGAGACCCCTGCCTATATAGAATTTCTGCTTCTCCCTGACTTAGATGAACAGGCCTCCCGAAAAGAACAGATTCTCCGAGGCCTGGAACAGGTTGATGTGATCTGCCATCTCGTTCGAACTTTTCAGGACGACACGGTTTTTCATATCCGTGGCGCTATCGACCCCCGCCGTGATATCCTGATCTTTAACGAGGAATTGCAGTTGAACGATCTTCTGTTTATTGAAAAGCGCCTTGAGAGGATCGATAAAGAACAGAACAAAAAGAAAGACGCTCAAAAGACGGCCATGGAAGCGGATCTTCTCGCCCGTATGAAAAAGCATCTTGAAACCGGCTGTTTCCTGAAAAACTTCCTTTTGACAGAGGCTGAAGAGAAACTGATCGCCGGCTATTCTTTGCTGACCCGTAAGGCGATGATCATCGTTCTCAATATCGGAGAGGAGGCCGAGGAGGCCGACGATCTGATGGGTCAATTGAAGGAAGACTTCGGTGAGCAAGGCTTTCAATGGATTGCTGTTTCTGCCAAGATTGAGCAGGAGCTTTGTCAGCTTGATGTGCCGGATCGCCAGATCTTTCTTGAGGAACTCCAGCTCGACCAGCCCGCCCTGGATAGATTAACGATGCTTTGCTATAAAACCCTTGGCCTCATCTCATTCTTCACGGTCGGACCAGACGAGGTGCGGGCATGGACAAACCGGCAGGGTTCTCTTGCTCCCCAAGCCGCAGGCGTTATTCATTCTGACTTTGAGCGCGGGTTCATCCGGGCAGAGGTGATGAAATATGAAGACCTGATTAAGCTGGGAAGCGAACAGAAGGTCAGGGAAGTGGGGAAATATCTGCAGAAGGGCAGGGACTACGTCGTTGAGGACGGAGATATCATCAATTTCCTGTTCAATGTCTGATGAAAATCCAAACACTCTATGCCGAACTCTTGAAGTGGTTGTCCGGCCTTGAAGCCGGGAGGCCGAGAGGAATTGCAAGACCAACTGGTTTTTTTGGGCCTTTGGAGGGCCGAGGGGAAATGAAATCCACGGACGGATTTGAATCGTCAACCCGCTGATGACAGGTTTATTCAATCTCTTTCAGTATATTTCTGAATAATGCCAAAAAGTTTTCACCCAGTGAGGCGTCAAATTCTTTCAACCACTTTTCAATATGGCCCGAATCATAATTTGTGTTTTTCAAAAGAATTGACCTTACATCCTCAATATCCCTTGGCCTTCCAGCGATCACTTTATGGATCACCACATCCTCAAGAGACCCAAACCTGACAGGGGTGCGGCCCAATCTTACCTCCCTCGCTCTCTCAATGGCCAGCTTTTCATAAGGAGAGAAGGAGAAAATAAAATCAACCCTTATTCCACTTTCTTCTTCCATTACTGGGAGCACCATGGTTCTCTGGACAAACTCCCGTTCATTTTCTACAAGAACGTTGAGCTTGAGTGTTGAGGCGATCGCAAGGACCTTATCCAATTGATCAACATTAATTCCGAGAGTAATATCGATGTCGCGGGTCAATCTTGGCTCTCCATAAAGAAGAATGGCCTGTCCGCCTATGACCATGTAGGGGATCGATGTTTCTTTTAATTCCCGGGCAATTTTCTTAAGCAGTTTTTGGAACACAATTAATGACCTTTGCAATTCTTAAATCTACATCGAACCCATCAAGAGGGTTTTTCGGCGGGAACACACAAAGGGCAAGGGCTTCCTTATGAAGGGCTTCGACGATTCGGAAATTTCTCCGGATGTCTATTTTCTCTTTTCTTAAGAGCGCCAACTCAAATTTCTGAAATTCTTTTGCTTTCATCATGTCAGAATTTGAAAAACCCCTCTAAACTAAAAAAATATAAAAAGAGGACCAATCCAGATGAATTAGTGCTTCGATGATCATGGAGCCCACGGACGGATTTGAACCGCCGACCCGCTGATTACAAATCAGCAGCTCTACCACTGAGCTACGTGGGCCTATCATTCAAAATCCAAATACCAAATGATCAAAGAAAACTCCATTGAGATTTAATCTATCATATTTTTTGTTGGGGATCAAATGCCTCCACCTGCCCTCCACCCGCTCACCTTAGTCTTCTCCCACCAGATAACCGTGCCGTAAGTTCGTTTGTGGTTCAACAGAGTCCGCACGGAGCCGCAAATTTTGCGGGATTCACCCTTCGACCGTTCGACAGGCTCACGATCAGGGGGAACTCATTGCGGCATAGTCTTTTAAAAAGGACGACGAGGAATTATTTTGGTCCTGCCAGCAGGATGACGATGGTCCATCCAAAGAGGAGGACTATAAAAGTGATGAACTGTCTGACCAATTTGGGATCCATTAGAGCTCCTTTTCTTAAGACAATAAGATCGGTTGCCTTTTTGCATAAGATGGTGTATTGGAAATATAGGTCGAAGCCTAGGGCTATTATGAAAAATTTGAGAAATTATTTCAAGACTGAAAACTCCAAATCATTATGCCTTCATTAAAATGATGTGAAAGGAGAAGAGGGATGGGGTTGGGATTGGCTCTGATTGTGATTGGAGTGCTGATTTTCCTGGACCGGATGGGCACAGGGTATGGATTGAGGGAAGGGTGGCCCTGGGTGGTCATCGCTCTTGGAATAGGAGGCCTTTTCCGAAACCGAAAATCCGTTGCCGCGTGGGTGACAACAATCATCGGAATCTTGATCCTGGGGGGGAAATATTACTCCATCCACATTTCGGTCCCCGGTGTAATCAAGGTCTATTTTTTGCCGGTTCTTCTAATCGTCATCGGACTGCTCTGGCTGTTGAGACATAAGAAAGACTGATCGGGATGGCCGGTTAAGAGATATGGAAGAGGGGGCAGATTAAGTGGAAAGAAAAGACTGTTTTGGTTCGATTCAAGAGGTCGCCCTTGAAAGCGGGCTGACCAAGACCAATGCAATGCCCGAGTGCCGGACCTGTGATGAGGTTCGGGACTGCCTGCGCCATGGCAAAAAGGCGGCAGAAGAGAAACGGGAGAGAGATGAACTGAGAAAGCAGAACATGATCGCTCAGATTATCGATATCTCAGTCGTCCTTTCAAATGAGCTCGGGACCTGTTTGTTAGAGTTTCTCAACAGAATTTACAGCTCAACGCTTGGAGCGGTCCTCTTCCGCAATCTTCTGTTATTTTATGAAATTCCGAAAAACCTATTCTCAATGCCCCTGACCATTCCTATCTCCCCCGGTACGCTCGATCTAATTCAAGGGGAAGCCGTAGCATCAGAGAATTCAACCCGCCCGGCAGGGATTCACCAGCCAGGAGCTTCAAGGGGAAAATTTTTCATCCGGATCATTTTAATCCAGAGATCTTTCCCAAATAACCGAAAGGCGAATATCGGGCTGATTGCCCACGAGGTTGCCCGGGTCTTTTCTACCGATGAAAATGGCATCCGTCAAATCCGTGAGACGCTCAGTGATTCTGAAAAAGATCTCTTCAAAAAAATGGATGACAGGCAGCGAATGCCGTGGCTCCTGGAGAAATGGGGATTTCTGGAGGAATTAGAGGCCTTAAGAAAAGAACTTTCTTCTCTTGAGGCGAAGAAGTCAAGTTAAATATCATCAGATGGGTAACCCCTCAGTTATGGGGTGTTACTTAACCTGAAAGGATCGGGAGGTCCTTCCTCCAAAACCTTGTAAAGCGATCTTTGAAGGAATGCCAACCGACCCATCTGCCCGTTTCATGATGATTTTTATAAACAAACCTATGGAGTTTAAACGTGAAAGGTTTCGCTTCAAAGTTTTTCCAGAAGAACCTCCCGACCCTTTTCTATCTCTGTAACGGAGGGGTTACTCAGATGGAATGAGACCGGCCACGACGAGCAGGGTCATTTCTCCATCCCCTGTATTGGTCAATTCGTGGTAGTCACCAATGGGGATGTGGATGGCGTCTCCGGGTTTTACCTCACAGATTTCCTCGCCCACCTGCATAAGACCTCTACCTTTCTGAATGATGTAGATCTCTTCCATGGGGTCCACGTGGCCAAGGAGTTTGTTGCCCGGAGGCACAGAGGCATGGGCGAGAAACATCACGGTTCTCAGAGTTGGGGTAGTGAGCACCATATGGGCAATGCCCCCGCCATGAGCAAGATAACGGGTGGCTTTCACTTCGTAATGGTCGAGGTTTCGTCGTATCATTATATTCCTTTCTCATGGAAATGAACATTTGGGCAAGGTGAAGAGGTTAGGGCTATGAAGCCGGTTTGGTGAAAGGTCAATGGGTTAGGGCTAATGATTTAAACCCTTGCCTTTACCCATAGACTAAACTGGCATCCTTACCCTAACCTTTGGCCAATGCTTTTATTTTTTAAGCAATTCCCGGCCCTCAGGAGGAGATATTTTTTCTCACATCCTCCACCCGTTCCTGGGCCTCAGCGACGGTTCGCTCAATCAATTCTTTGCAGGTCGGCAAATCTCTCATCAAACCGATGGCCTGGCTGATGGGCAGGACTCCTGTTTCTAAATCACCGCTTTCGATAGCAACCTGCAATCCCTGAAGGCCAAGCGCCTGGCGAGCCAGATCCTGAACGCCCCGTTGTTTAAGCCCTCCCAGGAAAAGCTTATATAAAGGGATATTAATCATCTTTTTGATGCGCAGAGCGCTGGAGAGAGCGTCAAAGAGAGATGGTTTTCCCTGAGCCATCTTCATTGCGGCGGGATTCTTGAGCCATCTACCCGGCAAACCATCAATCTTTTCCGAGCAGAGGGTATCTTCGATTCCTGCTTTCATGCAGAGTTCTTTTGCTCTTTCATGCATCTCGCATTCCCGGGTCAACATAAACCGGGTGCCCATGGAGATTCCATCCGCTCCCAAAACCAGTGCGGCTGCCAATCCCCTGCCATCGGAAAAGCCACCGGTCGCAATCAAGGGGAGTTTGGTTTGACGAGCAATGGAATTGACAAGTACCATTGTACCAACATCTGCCCCGTGGGCCGCGGCCTCATGGCCTGTTACGATCAGTGCGTCTGCACCATCTGCTTCTGCCCGGCGGGCGTGTTTCTCTATGGCCACCGTTGCCAGCACTTTACCGCCATATTGATGGGCCGCTTTAATGATCCAGTCCCCCTTTCCCAATGCAAAATTGATAATAGGAACCTTTTCTTCAAGAGCGATCTCAATATTTTCTCTCGCATTGGGCATGACCAGGGTGGCATTGACTCCGAAAGGTTTATCCGTGAGGGATTTTACCTGCTTAATGACATCTTTCGTTTGATCGGGGGTATAGGCAACAGAATTCAACATGCCAATCCCGCCGGCATTTGACACCGCGGCAACCAATTTAGGTAAACTGATGAAGGCCATTCCTGCAAGCATGATGGGATGCTTGATTCCCAAGAGTTCAGTCATTCTCGTTTTCATTGAATCCTCCTCTTGCGTCGAGAGTGTCAAACAAGGATTTTACCGTGGAAATTATCCCAGATTTAGAATTGTTTTGCAATTTTTTCGTTAACGAATTACACGAAGGGTAACAAACGATCCGAATAGAAACGATTCGCTTCTGTTCTTTATATAAAAATTCTTGTAGTTTGAAGTCGAATGTGGTAACAATCATAAAACTGGTTGGTCCTGAATGGGGAGGTGAACAGATGGGTCTTTACAAGGTGATCTTTTTGGGACTGAAAGTAGCAGGACCGGAAGAGGAGGCTCGTTTAACCCAGGGGCTTCAAAAGCGATTCAACCTCACTCCTGAGAAAGCGGAGAGTTTGCTCCAGAGAGTCCCTATCGTAGTGAAAAAGGGGATATCGCAGGAAGAGATGGAGAAGTATGTGAAGGTCTTTGAAGAGATCGGGGGAAGGGTGAGGGTGGAAGAAGAGCCTCCTCCGGAGTTCGCAGGAATTTCGCAGGAGCCTGGGCCGCCACCGCCACCCAAACCAGAAGTAAAGCCTTATACCGGCCCAATGGTGACTTGCCCCCAATGCGGGTTTGAACAGCCCGAAAGCGATGATTGCGTCAAATGCGGCATCATCATCTCAAAGTTTGTGCAATATCAGGAGATGGCGCGTTCCATCGAGGGCCAGGTTCGCGAGATTTCAACCGAGGAAAAAGTCTCCCCGTGGGAGAGCGGAGGGGGATTCTTCTGGGCCTATATGAGAACGACGAAGGAAGCTCTTTTTTCCCCCACTCGATTCTTTAAAAAGGTTTCGGCAGGAGAAGGTTACTGGTCGCCCCTCATCTACGGAATCATCTCTGGAATTATTGGGATAGGGGTCTCCCTGGTTTTTCAATGGTTCCTTTTCTCAGCTTTCATCCCGCCCCAGATCCATGCCTTTATTCCGTATAACCTTATCCTCACCCTCTCTCTGATCGGGATCCCTTTAATGGTGGCTTCCTCCATTTTCATGGGAAGCGCCATCACACACCTCTGCCTCATGATCGTAGGCGGGAATAAGAAAGGATACCAGGCGACCTTTCGAGCGATCTCCTACTCCTACTGTGCCCAGCTCTTCAATGTCGTGCCGTTTGTTGGAAGCTTCATCGGGTCGGTCTATATGATTATTCTCATCATCATTGGGGTGAGGGAAGGCCATGGAATTTCAACCGGCAAAGCGGTTCTGGCTGTTCTTCTTCCTCTTATCGTTGTATTGGGTTTAGGCATCCTTGCAGCGATCCTCCTCCCCATGTTCTTAGGAGGGTTAGGGTTAGGATTGTTGAGGGGGGTAGGGGTATAAGAGGCGTGGGTTAAGGTTACGGTTACGAAGCCCGTTTCGTCATTCGGTGACGGTTACGTTTTAAAAAATTAAAAACGATAGGCGTGTCCTTTTATGGACGATACGGACCTCCTTGCCGTTGCCGTTAGACGAAACCGTTATCGAGTGTCGGTGAGGGAGAAAAGGTTTTGACTTTAAATAAAAAGGGGCTTCTGGCGCCCCTTTTTATTTTTGGGAGGCGTTCGGAGTCAAAGATCAAAACATGAAAAAAAGAGGGAAAAAGATTAGCGGACAAGAAATTACAGCCGGAGGGATTCTTCGGTTGATGGAAGACGAAGATCGGCCTCTGCTTCTGAGGGAAATCCTTCAACGCTTCGGGTTGGGAAAGGAAGAAAGGAGAACGCTTCGAGAGCGGTTAAGGGATTTGTCAGAGGAAGGGAAGGTCGTCAAAATTCGGGGGAATCGTTACGGCCTTCCCACAAAGATGAATCTGGTCGTGGGGAAGGTTAAATGCCATCCTGACGGATATGGTTTTGTCATTCCGGAAAAGGAAGGGGAAGAGGATGTCTTCGTCAACCCAAGGAATCTCAAAGAAGCCATGCATGGGGATCGGGTCGTTGCGAGGGTGGAGTCGATACGAAAGAAGGGGAGAGAAGGGAGCGTCATCCGGATTCTGGAGAGGGGACTGCGCAAGATCGTGGGTAAGTTTATGAAGGCCACGAATTATTTCTATGTCATTCCGGAGGATGAGCGGCTCCTTCAAGAAGTCTTTATCCCGGATGGTCAGACAAAGAAGGCCCGACCCAACCAGATTGTTGTGGCTGAGATCACGCGGTATCCCACCGAAAGGGCGAGACCGGAGGGCCGGGTGACCCATATCCTCGGATATCCTGACGACCCGGAAGTGGAACCCCAGATCATCATACATAAGTACGACCTCCCCCACCGATTTTCATCAGCTGCCCTGAAAGAGGCGCGAAATCTTCCCCTCCTTCCATCCCCGGAGGATGATGCAGGGCGTGTCGACCTGCGGGGAATCCCCACCTTCACCATCGACGGAGAAAAGGCAAGGGATTTTGATGATGCGGTCTCCATCGAAGAAGAACCCGATGGAGGGATGAAACTCTATGTTTCGATCTCCGATGTCGGCCACTATGTCAAAGAGGGAACCTCTCTGGACGAGGAGGCTTATATTCGGGGAACGAGTGTCTATTTTCCGGATCGTGCTGTGCCCATGTTTCCACCGGAACTTTCCAATGAAATCTGTTGCCTCCGTCCCAAAGTGGACCGGCTCACTCTGACGGTTGAGTTGGGATTTAATGCCAGTGGTGAGCCCAGAGGATGTCGTTTCTATCCAAGCGTCATCCATAGCCATGAAAGGCTGACCTACACGATCGTCAAGCGGATTCTGCTGGATGAGGATGAGGAGTTGCGAAAGAGGTTCAAGCCTCTTGTCCCATCCCTGGAACAGATGGCCTTCCTTGCACGGAGACTTCGTCAGAAGAGGATGGAGCGAGGAACCCTCGATTTTGATCTGCCGGAACCGGAGGTCATTCTTGACCTTCAGGGAGTGACTGAGGAGATCATCCGTTCGGAAAGAAACCTGGCCCATCAGATGATCGAGGAATTCATGATTGCGGCCAACGAGGCCGTTGCCCGTTTCATGGAAGGAAGGAAAGTTCCTTCACTTTATCGGATTCACGAGCCCCCATCCTCGGAGGCTATCGGAGAGTTCCGGAGATTTGTCTCCCATCTGGGATACAGGATGAGGAAAGATGCTGACCCCTCTCCCGGAGAGTTTCAGAAGGTTCTTCTGGAGGCTAAGGGACGGCCTGAGGAGGGCGTGATCAATCATCTCCTCCTTCGATCGATGAAATGGGCAAAGTATTCATCGCACAATACAGGACATTTTGGCCTTGCCTCCGATGCCTATACCCATTTCACCTCTCCCATCCGGAGGTATCCCGATTTAATGGTCCACCGGCTTCTGAAAAAAGCCTTATCAAAAGGAGAAGTTCGATCCACAGAAGAAGAATTGGAAAAGAAAGCAGGCCATCTTTCTCAAAGGGAGAGGGTGGCGATGGAGGCGGAGAGGGAGATTTTAGACCGGTATCGAGTCCGGTTTATGAAAGATAAAATCGGTGAGGAATTTGAAGGAGTGATCAGCGGGGTCATGGCCTTTGGCTTTTTCGTTGAGCTGAAAGAGGTCTTTGTGGAGGGGCTGGTGAGAATGACCAGCCTCCACGATGATTATTACCACTATCATGAAGATAAATACTGTCTCATGGGGGAGAGGACACGCAAGAGTTTCAGGATTGGAGATCCGGTGAAGGTGAAGGTGGAACGGGTCGATGTGGAACGAAGGCACATCGATTTCGGGTTAGTGAAGTGAGGAATGGAGGAAATAGAAGATTTCGCCGGAGAAAATCAGGACCCTATTTTATGGAGAACCTTTGAGCCACAACCAATACCGTTTTAAGAACGTGACTGAAAAATTCAGTCACGTTCTATGCTCTGCAGGCTTTCAGCCTATCCCCCCCTCTTAACGACTCATGAATCGAATAACTGGAGTTGTGTCGGGGCGATTCATATCCCTATCTCCTCACCTAACTGCTCGGTGATGTGACGATGCACTCTTGACATGGGAAAAAGAGGTAAGTCCTTTATGGAAATCCATTTCCCCTTTCCTTTTCCATTCAGATGCTGGCAATGAAAGACATGGAGGGTGAGTTTGAAATGAGAATAGGTTTGGTGGAAAGTCCCGATAGACTCTTTCACTTCGACATCCATTCCCATTTCTTTCTTGATATGGCTTCTTAACCTCAACCTTAACCTTCTTTTTTCTTCAATCTTCCAGTTCGGAAATTCCCATAATCCTCCCAGAAGACCTTTTGGAGGTCTTTGACGAAGCAGGAATTTTCCATCTTTTTGAATCACTGCGGCGATCGCTTCGATATGAGGAACTTTTTTCTTAACGGATCGGCGTGGGTAGCCTTCGGGTTTTCCTGAAAGATACCCCTGGCAGTGGTTTTTGAGAGGGCAACTAAGACAATTCGGGTTTTTAGGAGTACAGATCATAGAACCGAGATCCATGAGGGCCTGATTGAAAGCGCCTGGAGAACCTTTTGGTATCAGAGATTCTGAGAGAGGCCATAAAAATTCTTCTGTCTTTTTTGGATCACCTGAAACTGCAAAGAGTCTTGATAGAACTCTCTTCACATTTCCATCCAGAATGGGTACCTCTTGATTAAACGCAATAGAGAGGATGGCGCCCGCTGTGTATCTTCCAACCCCGGGAAGACTGAGGAGGTCTTTTAGTTTATCAGGGATTTTCCCATTGGAATGGTTTGAAATGGTCTTAGAGGTCTGATGGAGATTTCTCGCCCTCGAATAGTATCCCAACCCTTCCCAGACTTTTAAGACCTTTGACAGATTGGCTTTCGCTAAATCTTGGATGGTTGGAAAGGTTTTTAAAAAATGATTGTAATAAGGAATGACGGTATTTACCTGGGTCTGCTGGAGCATGATCTCCGAGACCCAGATGGCATAAGGATTTCGTGTCTTTCTCCAGGGAAGGTCTCTTTTGTTTTTTTTAAACCATTGAAGAAGTTTGGTCTGAATTTTGGTTTTTCTGCCAATACATCCCATTTCTCATCCTTATAACTCATTTCTATTAGGCCTTCATTAGGGATTTTTTTCTATTTTATTTCTCAGGCACAGAATCGCGGGTGATTACGTCACAAACGAGCCTCTTGAATTGAGATACGGAGAGAACCGTTGTGTTGAATACCTTGTATGCCTCTTCGAAATCCTTGTCCCCTGTTATGAAGTAGGCGGCTCCCCCTGATAAAGCGCATGCCAGAAACTTGGCATCTTTCTGATCTCTTGGGAAATCGACTGTGTCTATTGTCTCCAGACAAGTAGTTGCTCTTAAGAGAAGATCCCTCCATCGTTCTTTAATCTCATTTGGAAGTCGAAATTTTTCCCTGTTTAAGACATTGAAATACTCATCAAGAATATCTTTGGAAGCAATCCATTCAAACTCGGGATGCCCAGCAACGAACAGGACTACCGATTCCGGGTCACGGTCTTTCAGCGCTGCAGATACCAAGACATTCGTATCGATCACCACTCTCATCGACCGGCTCGATAGGCTTGAATCTCTTCCCGGATTTCAGTTTCGCTTAGGGCTTTGATCTGAGGGAGGTTCTGTGTCTCCTTCATAAGGGATCCCAGCTCTTCTGCAAGTCTATCGCGGGATTCATCCTGGACCATCAGCACCTCAACCCGCTGGCCTGCACTGAAGGGAACATTAGTGAGGACGACCCGTTTTGGATCTTTCACAACAAGATAAGTCCTAAATGCCTTCATTCGACCCTTCCTTTCTATCAGAATCGATATGGGATTTATGTAAAACCCATCCTCCATTCTTAAAATACTGTTTTTCGTCCCCAATGTCAAACCCCTGTTAGTGGCTCATATTTGAGTAGACAAATTGTTCTGAAAATCTCCCCCAACCCCTGGCCCTCTCTCCGAGCTGGATGGCTCTTCCGAGCCGGAAGCCAGGCCAGGCTCCGCCCCGGAAGGGCTCATGCCCCCGAGGGAGGACTTATGGGCCGGCGGCCAAAGAGGGGGAATTCCTCACTTTAGCCCGCTGCGCCAGCGCTTGCGCGGCGAGTAAAGGGAGGGGTCGCCATCCAGAACCGAAACGCTCACGCCAACCTGAGCATTGGAGCCTTGGCGCTGGATGGGGAGGAAGAATTTAGACTGATTAATAAATCAGGCTACAGCACATCTCGATGAAGCGGGTTTCGAGGCCGATTTCTTTTGCATAGTCGATCGTTCCCTGAAGAGGGTAGGCGATGGTGTTCACACCGGAGTCGATGGCCCCTTTTTCCATTTCCACCTTTGAGGGATGAGCCGGTCGAATGCAGCCCATCCGGATGGGAGTAGCGGGATTGAGGATTCGAGTGATGGCCGAGATTTTGGAAGTTTCCTCCGGTGTTGGTGTTCTGAATTGATCTTTTCCTATGAGAGGCTTGAGAATGACGAGCACGATTGTTTCCACACCGACCCGGGTGACCATTTCCAGTGCTCTCCATTCTCCTCTGATCTCTCCGAAGTGATGGCCGATGATGATGTGCGGAGCGAGCCGGTGGCCGATCTCTTTGAGCATCGAGAGCGTCTCTTCATAATCTTCAACTCGCCTGTCCAAATGGTAAACCTTTCGAATGGTATCATTATCACCAATGACATCAATCAGAATCTGGTCTATTCCTGCCTCTTTCAATTCCGTTGCCATTTCCCTTTTGATAAGGCCTGTATGGACGATGATTTTGAAAGAGGGATCCTTTCCCTTAATCTCTTTGATTGAGGGAATAAATTTCTCCAATGGGACTTCGCCATTACGGTTTGCTCCACCGCTTACCAGGATTCCCAGGGCGCCACGGGACCGAAGGTGATCAACTGTCATGGAAAAGGTCTCAGGATCATTCGCCGGGATCATCGATTCGAGGAGTTTTCCTTTGCAGTGGCTGCAATGGAGATCGCAATGGGATCCCGTGACGCTGATTGCCGCAAAACGATCTTTTTGAAAAGGAAGAGTACCATCATGGTAAGCAACAGTACCGGGGATGGAGAAAGTGAGTTCGCTGCCAAAGTGGAGCTTTCGGAGCCTGAACGCTTCGGATTGGAGTTCGGTTAAAGAAGTTTGAATGAGTTGAGTAAGCATAGCGCTCTTAAAAATGGAATGATGGAATAATGGAATGATGAAACTGTGAAATAATAAGAGGCGTTTTGTTTCAGAAAAAACCCATTATTCCAGTATTCCATCCTTCCACTATTCCAATTGTTTCCTGATCTCCTCAATATCTTCGGCTGCCGGCATGAACGGAAAATTCCGGATTGGGCCGGAAGGTCGCTCATTGCCATAGGGACGATTGCAGGCCACTTTTCCATCCCTGCCAGGACATCCTGAGGTCATAAAGGGTTCGCCCATCTCGACAAGAGGTTCAATATCAGTTCCGAAATCGACTAGTTTCCCCTGTTCGCCAAACCTCATCTGGCCGATTGAGCCCAGCCCCTCATTGATGATCCAGCGAGCAAGCTGAATTTTCCGATATTGATCAAGGGGAGGGGAGGGATGGTCTTGCATGGGACTTCCTTTTTCCGGAAAAAAAGAGAAGAGGTGGGTGTAGGCCCCCATGTCCTGACCTTTTTGGATTGCTTCAACCATCTCCCTCTCTGTTTCGCCCAGACCCACAATGAGATGAATTCCGACATAGAATTTCCCGAAGACTTCCACGGCCATCCGGACCACATCCCAGTAATGATCCCAGCGATGGGGGCCGTTAACGCCTTTCCCTCTCAGTCGATCAAAAAGTTCGGGTGTCACTGCATCGATGGCGATCCCGATCCGATCGGCTCCGGCCTTTTTCATTGCCTCGAGGGACTCGATGTTATGAATAAGAGTTGGTGTGATGAGGACGCTGATGAAGAGATCGGTCTCCTCTTTAATCTTTTTGATGACATGAGTCGTATCTTCAAGGGCTTTGGGATGGGTGATCATTGAGATGCAGACCCGATGGATCTGGTCCTTACCCTTCGTTCTTCCAATGATCTCCTCGAGCGAATAGAGGGGCCAGTCCACACGGATGAAGGTCTTTCCCTTTGGTCCTTCAAGCCTCGATCTTGAAAGTCCGCAGAAATGGCATTTTCCCAGGCACCCTTCCTCGTAATGGAGAAGGAGATTCAGCCCCTTCAGTTTGGCATTGCGATGGAAGAGCCCCTGTTGAAAACCCAGCGTGAGAGAGGCGGCGAGGCTGGTCTGGATATATTCAGGACTTGTTTTTGGTTTCATTTTTTCCCTTTTCCGTCCCGACTAAATCGGGACGCTACATTATCTCTTTCACCCCCACCCTGACCCTTTTCCATCCCCTTCTTAACCCCCCTTCATCCCCCCTTAATTTAATGGGGGAATAGAGGAGGATGAAGCCTCCCCTTGAGGTAAGGGGAGGTTAGGTGGGGTTATTTTTTCCTTCGATCCTCATAATATTCTTTAAACCCCACCCAGGTTTTTCGGATCAGGCTTTCAAAATCGATTTCCGGTTTATTCCAGTTCTCTTCAAGAAAATCCCGCTTGAAAGCGCCATAAGAGAGGGAAGCTCCAAAAGCCTCCCTCCACTCCGTCTCATATTGCCATAAATGGTTGAGATCCCCTCTGGCCAATGACTCCACAGCAATCCTTCCGGCCATCTCCCCTCCGATGACCGCATTGAGGATTCCCGCGCCCGTAATAGGGTGGGCATGTCCTGCGGCGTCTCCGGCAAGCATGATGTTACTAAAAACGGTTTGTCTTGGCTTTTCGCAAGGGATGGCGCCACCTGTCTTTCCGATGATCTCAATCCGGCCCATTTTTTTTAAATCAATGAGGCGATTGAGAAAACCTTCCATCAGATTCGGGAGCGAAGACGTTCTGTGAGAGACGACCCCTATGCCGACATTTGCCGTTTTCCCTTTTGGAAAAAACCAGGCATAACCTCCTTCGTAATCCTTATGGAAGTATATGTCCACATGATTCTGGGGATGAGGGAGAACGACCTCATACTGGAGGGCAATGGTTGTCCTGCCGGGAGGCAATCCAGCCCATTGGGCAACGGATGAGCGGACTCCATCCGCACCGATGATCACCTTTGCCCGGACCCATTCATGTTTTCCTCCCCGTTCAATGGCCACTCCTTCCTGAGAGCATTTCATGGCCCTTGTTCCCATAGAGATTTCTGCACCGGAGAGAACGGCTGAAGCAGCCAACTCTTTGTCAAACAAGGAGCGATCAAGCATAAACCCGGGGCTCTTCATCTCATAAGATCGCTGATCGGGGAGATGGGTGATCATGGTTTCAACGGTTTGAGCAATGCATTTTGAGGAGAAATTAACATAACTGGAAATAGCCCGGGGCACAAATTCAGCACACTGGACAGGCACGCCGATCCGCTGTCTCCTGTCCACCATGAGAACAGCGGCCCCTTTTTGAGCCGCAGCACGAGCCGCACTTGACCCGGCAGGTCCGGCTCCGACGATCAGAATATCGTACGATCCCGCAATAGGCATTTCAGCCGTGGACATATTTTAAAACCCTTTCAAGAAGGGAAAGGTTGAGGTGGGTCTGGTTTTCGAAGCTTCCTAAGTGAGCCTCCTTCTCCCGGTTCAGGTCGTAACAGGTGCTTCTCTCCACATCCACAAGAATACCGGGGAGTCCGATCCTTTCAAAATCGGGCCTGTGTTTGCCATAGAAAGGCTCACAGCAAGAGCCAATGAATCCGGTAGCGCCCGAACGTTTGGTCCGGCGAAGCGTCGTTTCAAGATCTTCATAATTCTGGATGGTGATGGAGTCCATCCCAAAGGATCTTGCCATTTCCACGGCCTCCCCTATGGAACAGCGGCCGCATTCCTCACAGCCTCTCTGATAGCGGTAGGAACAGTCCACCTCCTTGGCGCAATAGGGAAGGAGGAGGACTTCGGGCTTTTTTACTTCTTTAAATGGCTTCAAGACGGGAAAGAGATGGTGGGTTTCATTCTCGCCAAAACCAAATGGGAGAAGTTCCGTTTTCTGAAGCGCCTCTTCAACGGCCTGAATAAGATGATCCTCTTTGACTCCGGGGATCCGGGGTTTTTCCTCGGAGAAAAAGCTCCGGATGATTCGCTCGATATTGGAAGGCGTGGCCTTCGAATTTTTAAGAAGGCTTTCAAGATCGAAGATCGCCCTCTTGGGATAGGCGAAAAAGTCGCCGGTAATCAGGATCTGGTTGATCACCTGCGTTTTCGTGTCGATGGCAATCGAGATCCGGATCAATCCGCCAGGGGCCTTCAGAATGGAGGTCAAGGTCTTTCTTCTCGGCAGGGCCTCCCTTATCTTAAAGATATGCTCCGGAGAAGAGAAATGAGGGAGTTTCTCTTTCAACAGGCATTCTTCTTCGGGAGTTAAGGGACCGGAAATAAAATGGACTCCAAAGGTTTCTTGAAAACCTTTGATCAGGGAATCTTTAATGCTCGATAACGAAGGGGTTCGACCCAGTTCCCATTTTAAACAGGTAACCCGCTCTTTGACTGAATCGATTTCTTTGTCTTGAAGCTTCTCAGTTGGAATTCTCAGGGCCCTGAGCATCTCGTCAACATCGAAATTGACAAGGAGCGTCCCCTGAAACAGAATGGCTCCGGAAAGCTCGGTTCCACCCGTTCCTGAAATCTTCCGGCCGCCTACCTCCACATCATTTCTTGGACGGAAATAGGCCCGCAGGCCAAGACGCTGAAGGCCGCGCGCAGAAGCCTCTCCCATCTTTCGATAAAGGTCTTCGATCCTCGACGGAATTCTGGGATCTTTTTTGGAGATATAGATCTCCCAGCCCAGCTCCATTGTCCCCCAGTAGAGAGCCCCCCCTCCGGTCAGCCTCCGGTTAATCTCGACGTCTTTCTCCCGGCAGTAATCGAGTCGAACCTCTTCTTCAACGGATTGATGATGGCCGACCAGGACAGAGGGACGAGAGAATTGGAGAAAACGGAGGGTGTGAGGGATTCTCTCCTGGGCTTTTAATTCGAGGAGCACCTCATCGAGGGCCATATTTTCAGCCGCTGTCCGTGTTCCCGTATCTAAAAGTCGCCAGGTTTCCATTGAAATAATTTATAACTCAGTTCTCTATAAGCTTCAATAAAAAGGGTAGAAATTTGTCATTCCCGTGAAAACGGGAATCCAGACTTGTCTTTAAAGAAATATAATATGGATCAATAAGGATATATATAAATCTGGATTCCTGCTGGAGTTTATCCCGTACTTTGTTACGGGACAGGAATGACAAGAAAAACAATGGGGAATTATTCCAGAAGGTGAATCCCTTCCATCTTCACTTTTTCTTCTTTCAGAAGGGAACGAATGACTTCCCTTTCTTCCCATGGGATGCGGAGGCAGACCCCGCAATCCGAGCTGAGGTGCCTGGGAACAGGGATGAGCCTTACGGAGAGTCCTTTCTCCTTGCTCTTTTTTTCTGCCCGAAGGGCAAAGTAGATGGAGGGAAAGAGAATGACACCGTAAACCATCGTCAGTCCTTTTGATGCAATAGGTGACGAACCGCCTCAATAGACTGTTTAACCTCCCCATCGCTGGTAAAGGTGCTGAGGCTGAATCGAACGGTTCCCTTCGGAAAAGTTCCGATGGTCTTATGAGCGGAGGGTGCGCAGTGGAGTCCGGGCCTGCAGAGGATCCCGAACTCCTCTTCCAGCAGAGATGCAACCTCCGATGGAGAGAGGTTTTGAATATTAAAAGAGAGGGTTGCGATGCGGTCTTTCGTCTCTTCTGGGCCGTAAAGAGTGATTTGAGGAATATCTTTAAAACCTTCGATCAACTTTTCGATCAATTGGCTTTCGTGTCGGCGAATAGATTCCACTCCTTGTTTCAGAACAAACCGGGCACCGGCCAGGAGTCCAGCGATGCCGACCGCATTGGGCGTTCCGCTCTCAAACCGGTCGGGAAGGAAATCGGGCTGTTCCTCAAATTCGGAGCGGCTTCCAGTCCCTCCGTGCTTCAAGGGGGTCAGGTCTTGAATATTGACATTTTCTCCGATGACCAATCCTCCTGTTCCCTGGGGTCCATAGAGGCTTTTATGTCCGGTAAAAGCTAAAAGATCGACCCCATCCTTCTCAACATCGATGGGGTAAGCGCCAGCTGTCTGGGCAGCATCGACTAAAAAGAGAAGGTGGCGCTCTCTCGCTATTCTCCCCACTTCTCTGATGGGAAGAAGTGTTCCTGTGACATTCGATGCGTGATTGAGGATAATCATCTTGGTAGCAGGTTGAACTTGTTTTTCCAACTCTTTCGGGTCCAACGTCCCATCTTGAAAACAGGGAACAACCGATAATGCGATTCCTTTTTTCTCCAGATGCCTAAGAGGTCTCATCACTGAATTATGTTCCATACTGCTGGTGACGATATGATCGCCAGGGCGAAGCATACCCTTTAAGGCTAAATTAATAGATTCGGTGGCATTCAGGGTAAAGACGATCCGGGAAGGGTCTTTTACGTTGAACAGTGTTGACAGGGCTTCTCTGGCCTCGTAGATGATTCTTGCCGCCTCAATTGAAAGCAGATGTCCGGATCGGCCCGGATTGGCTCCGATCTCATCCATGAACCTGACCATCGCCTCTTTCACCTCAGGAGGCTTTGGCCAGGAGGTGGCCGCATTATCGAAGTAGATCATAGCTTTAAGCCTTTTTAAGGACGAGCCGGATATTTCCGGATTCCTCATTTACATCGAGTTGCCATCCAGACTGTTGAGCCAGACGGGTGATGTTCTCCTTTGCCGTCTCGGTATCGACAAGGACTTCAAAGGCCCCTCTCCCTATTTCCTTCATCTTCTTGTTTGTCATAATGACGGGCTGGGGACAGGATAATCCTCTTGCATCTATCTTTTCGGACATATTTTCCCCCTTATCAGGCTATTTTTTCTTTCATTGTATATCCCACGGCGAGGCAGAAGATTAAACCGATGATCACACTCGCCGGGCCATAGGCTCCAGGGCCCGCAGGCGAGGAGGCCATTGAAAAGTTGTGGGCAAACCCCGCTCCCACAATCATCCCCGTTGCAAAGATGGCAGCATCGCCATCTCCTTCGCCCGAGAGGAAGAGCTGTCTTCCTGGGCAGCCTCCTGCCAATGCGAAGGCCAATCCTGAAAGGACCATTCCGAGAAAATTCCAGAGGTGGTTAGCATGGGCAATGGGTTGATCCGAAAAGCCTGGTTTAAACTGACCCAAAATGAGATTCATGATGAAGGCCGCAATCACGATTCCCAGGATGCCGCTTAGAAGGTGAGTGTTTCGGATCAGGATAACATCCCGTATGGCTCCCATCGTGCATAGTCTTGTTCGCTGTGCCAGAAACCCCACACAAAGGGCAATGATAAGGGAGACGACCAAGGGAGCATGTTGTGACCCCGGGCCTTTCTGGCTGAAGAAGACCGGGCCTGTGGGCGTTCCTTCCGGCGTTCTTCCGAACTGGGGCGCAAAAAGCAGGAGGAGAAGGAGAACGACCATGACGATAGGGAAGACGAGCCCTGAAAATCCGCTGGCCTTCGTGGACCGACCCAGTGTATAACCCGACTTGAGGAAGAGAATCCCGATCCAGATTCCAAAAGCAAGACCGGCCAGTCCGACGATGGCATTCCAATCTCCTCCGGACAGGCGGAGCAAGGCCCTCCAGGGACACCCGAGGAAGACCAATGCACCGATCATGGCGAAAAATCCTAAAAAGAAACGGATGATAGGGGATGAACCACCTCTCGGTTTAAATTCTTTGAAGAGAAAGGCTGCGATCAACGCCCCGAGGACAAAGCCGATGATCTCAGGCCGGATATACTGAACCAATGCGGCCCGGTGAAGACCAAGCGCTCCTGCAATATCCCTCTCCATGCAGGCCACACAGATTCCCATATTTTTTGGGTTTCCCCAATGCTGGAGAAGGGGTGCGAAGATTCCCACAAATAGACCCGCTGAGATGATCCCCCATCGGGAGCCGAAGAATCGGACTGTTTTGCGCATCCTTGCTCTCCTTTTCCTTTTTTTGTGGAATGTGATGCAGTATCATCCTCATTCAAAATGTTTGATCTGTCAAATCGATTATTTCGATAGAGAAGTCCATTCGTATTGAAATAATCAATAAAGAAAAAGGTGTGGTTTGAAAAAAAAGCTTAGTTCATTTAAAATGGATCTAAAATTTCAAAAAGCAGAGCTCATGGAGGAGAAAATGGATGCAAAATCGGTTTCGGAGAAAGCAAAAGGTTATTTTGGTCAGGGGTATAACTGAGCGGAGTCAGTCTCCTTGAGTTTCAAGGAGTTTTTGGGCTATGAGGATTCCTTCATTCCCAGATTAGCTACCGGGTTTGGCGGAGGCGTCGGTCGGAAAGGATCGCTCTGCGGAGCCTTCACTGCGGCGGTCATGGCCATTGGAATGAAGATGGGTAGAACCGATCCCAAAGACAGGGACACTCTCCTAAAGGTTTATGAGAAATGCCAACAGTTCTGGGAACAATTCGAAAAGGAGTTCGGAAGCAGAAACTGTTATGACCTGATCGGTCTTCATCTCGATGATCCCGAGGAAAACAAGAAGTGGCTGACTTCAGGAGGCCGGGAAAAGTGTACGGCCATCGTAGAAAAGACCGCCCAAATCCTCTGCGAATTTTTAAATAAGAATTAAATTGAGCGATTTTGTATCTAAAAGAAGAAAGGTTTCCGTTCCCCCCTAGCCTTCGCAGACGGGGTTAGACCTGCAGCAGGCCCCGTCTATCGATAGGCGGGACATTCCTGTCCCGATATACAAAAAATCTGGATTCCTGTTTTCACAGGAATGACAGATTATTATTTCACCCATAAGGGATATTTCATGTTCTCTGAAGACCTTTGATTCCCTATAGGTTGATGATTTTTTTCAGAAAGAATCGCCCAATTTAAATAAGAGTTAATGAAAGGAGTAAATCATGGATCGTATCTTCAGCGGAATTCAACCCTCGGGCGAGATTCATATCGGGAATTATGTGGGAGCGATTCGCAACTGGGTTCAATTGACAGAGCGTTATGACTGCATCTATTGCGTGGTGGACTATCATGCCATCACCATTGAATATGAGGTGGAGTTGATGCAGAAGAGGATTCTGGAAACCGCCACCATCCTTGTCGCCTGTGGGTTGACTCCAGATAAATGCATCGTCTTTGTTCAGTCGCATGTGCCCGAGCATACCGAATTAGCCTGGGTCTTTAACAGCGTCACCCCGATCGGGGAACTGGAGAGGATGACCCAGTTCAAAGAGAAATCGAAACAGCACCGGCAGAATATCAATATGGGACTCCTGGGTTATCCCGTGCTTCAGGCGGCTGACATCCTTATCTATAAAGCGGGATATGTCCCGGTGGGAGAGGACCAGACTCAGCATGTCGAACTCTCAAGAGAGGTTGCCCGAAAATTCAATGGACGTTTCGGAGAGACCTTTCCCGAACCCAAGGTTCTCCTATCCACCGCTCCCCGTATTGCAGGGACCGATGGACAGGCCAAGATGTCCAAGTCGATGAATAATGCCATAGGATTACTTGAAGCTCCGGAAGTTATCCGGGAAAAATTAAGGAGTGCAGCCACCTGTCCGCATCGGGAGCGGAGGAGCGACCCCGGACATCCGGAGCATTGCAATATCTTTACCATGCATCAGGCCTTTTCGAAACCGGATCAAATTTCAAGTGTCGAGCAGGGCTGCCGGACAGCAGGGATCGGATGCATCGAGTGTAAAGAGATTCTCTATAAAAATATGGTTGAGGAGTTGGGGCCGATTCAGGCTCGTGTTAAAGAGATGAACGCCAGACCGGAATATATTATCGATGTCCTAAAATCAGGAGTCGCTCGCTGTAAAGTCATTGCCGTAGAAGTGATGAATGAGGTGAGAAGAAAAACCGGCGTTCAATCGGATTGGCTGTAATCGCTTTTTTGAAAGGGTGGAGATAGCTATGTTCGAGAGAAAAAAGGGGCCGAATCTACCTGAACTGGAACCGTCCAAAGACAAGTAGAGACTTCCTTTTGTCCCGTGTCAAAGGCCGACCCCTTACTGCCACATGCGATGTATAAAATATTGAAAGCAGTCTCCTAAATTGCAATATTGCAAGCATGACCCCATCCAGTATGCTCCATTTTTAATTTGCAATCAGGAAACCCACTTCCATCAACAGAGTCGTTGCTTTATTTTTTCTTGAGACTCATTGTTCCCCTGCTTCCCCAAAGATAACAGTCTCCTTCCAGCTTCATCTTCCCACCATCTTTGTAAAGAGAAAGGTCAACTTCACCTTTCCCCCCTGCCCATTTGAGATAGAAATTGTTGTCTCTTATCTTGCCTTGTTCGAACCCCACATCATTTGTTCCACTCATCTTCCCTCTTCGATCAACATCATGAAAGATGATCTTTCCCTTGAGCGGAAGAGTATCATTATAAATTTCCAATTCTGTACGGTAATCACCTCTCGTGAGGGTTCTCCACCCTTCCCATTTTCCTTTTAAATCAGAAAGGTTGCCTTCAGATATAGGTTCTTTTGTCATAGCGGCATAACTCACCAATCCTATTAAAATAAAAATTTGAATAAAAACTCCCCAAAAAACAATTTTCTTCATATCATTTGCCTCCTTTCTTGTATTTAAAGTTTTTCGAACACATATCAAAATCGAAGAGTCAGAAATTTTAAAATGATCAATTTGGCTTGAAAAACCTGTGAAGGTTGTAAAGATGAAAGCCCCTTCTTCAATGTTTAATTTTTAGTTCAATTTTTTGCACTTGTCAATGAAAATCTTTGAGAGTGCAGGGATGCCTCAGTGACGGGGGTGGAAGTTAACAATCGATCCATTCACGCTTAGACGGGGAGCTTCCCTTTTTTAGGGATGAAGGATTACCGCCAGCTAAAAGCTTTCTAAAAGGAGTTGAGTCCTATTCAGGCTCGTGTCAAAGAGATCAACGAGAGACAGGGATATATAGTCGATGTGTTAAAATCAGGAGCCGCTCGCTGCAAAGCCATTGCCGCAGAAGTGATGGATGAGGTGAGAAAAAATCGGCATTAAATCGGAGTGGCTGTCCCCTTTATAAGAATCCTTTGGATTTGCTGAAAGGGCCATTTTTTTTGGAAAATATTTGTTACCCATCTGCTTTGTTATTTCACACCATCGCACCACTCTCTCGCATTTTGGAACATTCGAATCCACGGGGATACCTTGAGACGACCGTTCAAGTCCTCAGGCATCCAAGGCCATTGCCATTTGAGGAAGGCTCGCTCAGGATGGGGCATGACTGCCAGATGCCTTCCGTCGGGCGAACAGAGCCCTGTGATCCCGAAAGGCGACCCATTCGGATTAAAAGGATAGCTCTGTGAAATCTTTCCATCCTGTTGGCCCTCATCGTCCACAAAAACAAGCGAGACAAGTTTTTTATTGATGACCTCGTCCATCAGCGCGGGATCGGGAAAGTGAAGCTTTCCTTCGCCATGAGCCACCCAGATTCCGAGTATGGAATCGATCATGCCTTTGAACATAATCGCCGGACTTTCTAAAATCTTAACCGTCGCCCATCGGGATTCAAAACGCCCGGACACATTTTGAACGAACCGGGGCTGTTGATGATCAGGAATTCCCAACCAGGGCACCCATCCGAGAAGCGCGAAGAGCTGGCACCCATTACATACTCCCAAGGAGAATGTATCGAGACGATGATAAAAATCGTCAAACATTTTCCTCAGCCTTCCACTAAACCGAATGGCTGCCGCCCACCCCTTGGCGCTTTCCGGGACATCGGCGTAAGAAAACCCTCCGACAGAGACGAGCCCCCTGAAACGTTCCAGCGTGATGCGTCCGCTGATAAGATCGGTCATCGTGATATCCCACGGTCTGAAACCTGCCTGATAGAAGGCGGAGGTCATCTCCCGGTCGCCATTGCTTCCTTCTTCCCGGAGAATGGCCACCTCCGGTTTTTCTTTCGCTTCGAGAAGATGCGCCGGCGTCGGTTCGGGGTTAAAAGGAATGACATAGGTTGGCCCCTTGCGGTCGAAGATATTTCTCTTTTCCTCATCCGCACATTGGGGATTTATCTGAAGGCGCTCAATCTGATAGGACGTTTCCTCCCACCATTGACGAAGAATGCGCATATCGGATTCGAGGACCTTCTGCGAATGATAAGTGATCAGAATTTTCTTTTCATCAGTCGTCTCTCCAATGACGGTTGAGTCGAGATGAAAAGAATTCAGCACCTCCAGGACCTTCGGAATATCATGAACCTGACACTCGATCACGGCCCCCAATTCTTCTGCAAAGAGCCTTTCGAAGGGGCTCGATGGACCGTCCATTCGGATATTTAAACCACAATTTCCGGCAAATGCCATTTCGAGAAGGGTCGTAATGAGCCCCCCATCGCTGATGTCGTGTCCAGAGAGAATCAACTTTTCTGAGATTAGCTTCTGGATGGCGTGGAAAGCGCGTTTAAGCGTTTCAGGATCATCCACATCAGGAGATTCGTTTCCGATCTGTCCCAAAACCTGCGCAACAATCGAACCGCCGAGCCGGGCCTTCTCTCCGGAGAAGTCAATGAAGATGAGCCGGCTATCTCCAGGCCTTCTAATGTCCGGAGTGACCACCTTTGTGATATCGGGCATGGTCGCATAGGCCGAGATCACAAGCTGGCGTGGGGATTTTACGATCTCCTCTCCGACCCGAGTCGCCATGGAAAGGCTATCTTTCCCGCCATCCACGGCAATGCCCAATTGGACCATCAGGTCTCGCATAGCGCAAACAGCGTCATAGAGGGCGGCGCCTTCGCCGGGAAGTTTTGGCGCCCACATCCAGTTGGCTGAACACTTAATATCCTCCAGGCCGCTGATTTGTGCCCACACGATGTTGGTGAGCGCCTCACCAACCGCCATCCGCGCTCCTACTTTAGGATTGAGAAGCATTTTGATCGGTTGCTCGCCAATCGACGTGGCGGCCCCTGTCAATCCGAAATGGCTCTGGGCAATCACAGCCACATTGGCAACCGTCAATTGGAGCGGGCCACAACACTGTTGCCGTGCAATCAATCCGGTGACGCTCCGGTCCACCTTACTGGTTAGAAATCTCTTCGAACCGACGGCCAGGTTTCGAAGAACACGAGACAAAGCTTCTTCCACTGATAAATCCTCTGGCCATGTAAGAGGTTTGAGTGAATAGTCTATCCTCTCATCCTTGAATGTTTTCTGTGGCATATTGCCCAGAACCTTTGCGAGATTGAGATTGACCGGCGTTGAATCATCCTTCTCGTCATGCACAGTGAAGCGGCCATCCCCGGTCACTTCCCCGAGGATTTCACAATTTACTTTTTCCCTATCGCAGATGGATTTGAATTCTTCAATTCTCTCGGAGGATATCAAGAAACCACATCGCTCTTGATATTCGGCAACCCAGATTTTAAGGACGGATAAGGTTGGATCGCCAAGTTTGATGCGCCTCAATTCGATTTTGCCTCCGGCTTTCTCGACCAGTTCCTTCAAAACATTGGCAGGGCCGCCCGCTCCCTGGTCATGGATGCTGAGGATGGGGTTGTTTTCTCCCATTTCAATGCAGGCACGGATGACGCGGTTCATCTTCTGTTCCATCTCCGCATCGCCCCGCTGGACCGCATTGAAATCGAGCTCCTCAACATTTTCGCCCTGAAGCTTGCTGGAGGCTGACCCTCCGCTCACCCCGATTCCGTAAGCGGGGCCGCCGACCTGAACAATCAGCATCCCTCTTTGAGCCTCATTCTTTTCAACATGCCTGGCATCGATCTGTCCGATCCCGCCCGTAAACATGATCGGTTTAATCCATGCCCAGCGTTCACCGTTCGGAAGTCTCTGATCAAATGAACGGGTAAACCCCAGAATCAACGGCTCGCCGAATTTATTGCCATAATCGCTTGCCCCATCGCTTGCCCTGATTTCGATGGTAAGAGGGGATGCGAGATTCGATAAATAGACGACTTGTTTGTCTTCCCAGGGCAGGTCATAGCCAGGAATCAGCAGGTTTGCCACGCAGTAGGCGGCTGTTCCGGCCACGACCAGACCTCCTCTTCCCGTTGCCTGAACGTCACGGATCCGTCCACCCGTTCCTGTTTCAGCGCCCGGAAAAGGGGCCACTCCGGTAGGGAAATTATGCGTCTCTGCCGTAAAAATAATGTGATATTTAAGGTTCTTCCTTGTGAAAGGAGAGGGTCTTCCGGGTTGTTCGGGGAGGATGGTCCAGCAGTCATATCCTCTGATCCCGCTCGAATTGTCCTTGAAGGCGATGAGACTGTTGGATGGGTTTGCCTTTAAAGTCGACTTGACGATATCCAAAAGCGTCTCCGGCATGGCCACCCCGTTGATGATCTGTTTTCCTTTGAAATAGCCGTGTCGGGAGTGCTCGCTGTTGGCGTTATCGAGATCCTTGATTTCGACGACCGTAGGATTTCTTCTCTCTTCCCTGACGAAGTAGTCGTGGTAGAGGTTTCTGTCCCACTCATCCATCGCAAGCCCCGGTATGTCCAGAAGGGCGTCCGGGCCTTTTTCCATCAGAGGAATCTCGAAAACAGGCTCCGGCAGAATTCCAGTTTCAAACGTTTGCAGGGGACGATCATATAAACATTCTGTCATTCGATCGTGATGTTCTTGAATAAAGCGGTCCTTATCCACCTCTGGAGAAAGGCAATATCGCCGGGAGCGTTCTATGCGAGTTACCTTTTCGAGCCCGCAGGTCTGACAGATGGCGACGATATTCGTTGAATAGGCTGTCGCAAAATTCATACGCGGGCCAAGTTCGACCACGCCGCCCCCGTTAGGATGGATCGGTTCCGTCAATATACTTTCCGATACAAAGCCGTCGGCTAAAACCTGCCTTAAAATCGAAAGCTCATTGGCATTCAACGGCGCGGAAGTTTCCACATTGAAGCAGTATTCGAATGTCTCATCTCTGCGCAAGAAAAAATGGTACATCCCTCTCATCCTTTCTTAGAGCTAATCCGCAAATAATGATTGTTTGTAATATCCCCCTTTGGAAAAGGGGGATTTAGGGGGATTTGCCCAAGGTTGCCACTTTAAATCCCCCCTCCCCCCCTTTATTAAAGGGGGGGAAGTTATTTGTGGATAAGTTCTTAGTAAAACAGTCTTTTAGGCGCATCGCTTTTGTAAAAGACCTGCCCATTGCTAAGGTAAATATATCGATGGACGACCAAGTTTAAAATATGACTTTGCCAGGCGCGTTCTTTTTCGTTGACTCTTTTGGCCAGTGTCACGGCATCATCATCAGGTCTAATCAGTACGGGCATCTGGAAGATAACGGGGCCATGGTCATAGGCGGTCTCGTCAACAAAATGCATCGTCACGGCGCTCTGGGTTATTTCGCCTCGGCGGTAAGCGGCCATGACCGCTTCGTGCACGTAATGGCCGTACAATCCTGGTCCGCCGAACTGAGGCAGGGGGCCCGGATGAATATTAACTGTTTTGGCAGGATCGAGTCCTCTTATAAACTTTAACCACCCGGAACACATGACAAAGTCAGCCTGATATTTTTCGACAAATGATTGGTAACCTGTGGCATCGAAAGGGCCGGGCCAATACTCAAAAGGAATGCAAAGTGCGTCTGCCCTTTTACGAACCCCTCCGTCTGGATGGTTAGAAATGACGCCGACGATTTCGGCATCGAGGACCGGTGGATTCGTTCGGGAAAATTCGACCAAATCCTGGAAACCGGAGCCTCCGCCCTTTGCATCTCCACTCGCAAAAACTAAAACCCTGACCTTCCCGGCATTTAACTCCATCCTGATTTCCTCCGATGGTTGATCAGCGACTCCTATATGCAGGTTAAATCATTTGTAGAAAAAGTCAACCCTTTCGGTGAGTCATATAGCCGTCAGCCGGCTAGTCGGTTAGTCAATTGACGATAAGACTATAGGACTATGAGACTATATGACTATTATAAGGAGTATGGCTTGCCTAAGAGGCATTGGCCTGTTCAAGCATGTTTTTTAAAGAGATTTCGGGGTGGTGATAACGCTGGTATTTGATGGTCTTTTTGCCATACTGGATGGCTTCCTGCGGACACCACTGGATACAGGCCAGACATTGTTCGCATCGGTGAAGCCATGAGGGTTTTTCATTTTTCATCTCGATATTTCCAGCAGGACAAACTTTAAGGCAGATTTCACAGCCATTGCATTTATCGTCGCCCCAGAATTTCTTGTCCATTTTTGGAACATGCCGAAAGGACATCTTATAAAACCAGGAGAATGGAATATTCTGCCATAGAGGCCCTCTGTCCACCTTTTTCCGCTCACCCGTCAGGACAGCATGGGCAATCTTTTCACCTTTTCCTGTGCATTTCTGAAGAGGCGCTGTTGAGTCTCAACCGGTCCAGGACCTCCCCATGGGATGTAATTGGAAGGCAGGACAATGGAATAACCTAAAGAGAGCGATAATTTTCTGTTTGACATTAATTTTTGCAATTGCAGGAGTGTGGCCGCCGGTTGCCCGGCATTGACGGCGATGGCGAAGAAGTAAGTCCCGGGCTTTACCTTGAGATGGTTGACAAACCGGATGACACGAGAAGGCAACCCCCAGATGTGGACAGGAAAGATGATTCCCACACGATCTGCCTCCTTTTCGAGACCGTTTGATAAAAGTGGCATAAAATCAAGAGTAGCCTCTTTTAATTCCACTGCCAACTGGTGTGCGACCCATAATGAATTGCCCGTTCCAGTATAAACATATAGCTCTGTCTTCATTTATAGGGCTCCATTCCAAACCGGGAAAATAAATCTGTCCCCTTTTCGGACGAAATCCGAACCTATTTTTAAGGGTTTTTATAGCAAATCAGAACATAGAAAGCCAGAATTCATTTGGGCTTGTCGTGGAAGTGAGTGGGTGAAATACTCTTAAAAATGGGTATACTTCTTGTAACTTCCCCTTTGTCAAAAGGGGGAAATCCTTTTCCCTCCCTTTGGTCTCCGACCCAGCCTCCGGCTCAGAAGAGCCTCTGGCTCGGAGAGAGCGGTCTCTGACCCGGAGGGCAAAAGGGAGGTGTGGAGGGATTTTAAAAGTTTTTTCAAACAGCTAAATTGTCACTTTTGTCCTCATTATTGACACGGAGAAACCACCCTGGGTACTGACCCGATATCGATACAAAAGATGTTGACAGTCAGACCATCATACCCTAAAATGATATTGGAAAAGGAGGTGTAGAAGGTGAGAAGTACTATCGATCTTCGTGACTTACCAGAAGAGGAGACTAAACTCGTTCAGGAATTTGTTGAATTTCTGAGGGAAAAAGCAAAGGCGAGAGAAAAAAAAGACTACAAAAGCGAGGGAACCGTCTTTGCCACCTGGCCATTGGGCGTGAAGAGAAAACTAACGAGAAGGGAAATCTATGACTACCTCTGAGGCAAGCCTCCTGGATACTAATGTCCTGGTCTATGCGGCGGATGAGACGTCACCTTTCCATCCAACGGCCAAGGCGATTAGGGAAAAAGGTCTAAGGGGAGAAATTTCTCTCTGCATTTGCCCTCAGGTTTTAACTGAATTCTTTGCTATTGTGACTGATTCCAAAAGAGTCAGTAATCCAAGAACGCAAGAAGAAGCCTGGGTTGAGATTGCAAAATACACCCATTCGGAAAACTTTTTGAAGATATACCCCGGATCCAAGATTCTTGAGGGAATATTGGATCTTTTGAAAAAATACAAAGTGACTAAACAGGAAATTTTCGACCTACAATTAGTTGCTACCATGCTCTCAAACAATGTCACTCGCCTCTATACCTATAATAAAGATGACTTCATCAAATTTAAGGAGATAGAAGTCTTAAGCCCCTGATATTCATCTAATCAAATTGGATTATACTTGTCCCACGCATCCAGCTCCATCATCTCCTCCAGTCTCGCCTGTCTCGGCATGTCGCCTAATTTACACCTTTCCTTAACCCCCGTTAAACATTAGTACTCTTTGCACCAACGTCCCCTTCATTATATGCAAAAGAAGTCCGAGTGTTAGCGGGATTGCAACTTCTCTCTGAGTATAACCATACTTCTCGACCTCCTCCCGAATCCATGTCAACAAAATAGACCTGACCCCATTGCACTGCTTCTAGAACCCTGGGGAAAAGGAGGGCTTCTCCATCCCTGCACAGCTAAAACTCATAACCCACGATGCTTCTCGCTAGCCTGTTCCACCTCCTTTGGAGGCCAACAAATTCCAGTTCGCTCACTTGAGCGGATTAGCTCTTCGCGCAGAAATCTAACATTATAGGCCTGACCCTATTTCTCCTATTCTACAAAATATGAGGTGGGTCAATATTCAATGAAAAAGGTGGGTCAATTTTACTTGACAATCTACAAATCACAATACCCCAGTAACTTCTCTCCCTCTTTCTCATAATATGTGTGGTCATTTATTACCTTTGCTGCTGTTGCAACTCGAACATAATAGTTGAGCGTTCTCTATTTTCTTACTGGAGCCGCCTTTGCTCCAAGGCCATTTATGGTCGACTTGGGCATCCCCGTACGTCAGATATTTTTTGCACTTCCTATATCTGCTCGGATTCGAGCATTTCGGCTTGTCTTTTTTATGCAGAAGATCGATCCAAAGAATGTCTCGTACATTTTTGTCGAAGTCCCTCCTGGAGTCCTTGGTTTTGAGAAAGAAACCATCCCTCAGCATAGACATCAAATAGGAGTCTCGTATTTCTCGGTGTCGTCTGCTATCGGTCGCCTGTCTTGTTGAATTAATATAAGGGGCCAGCTTCTTTTCGTACTCTGACAACTTGACATCGCTGATCATTTTCCCAGAGTATTTGGCATCCAACTCCTGTGTCTGCTTTGAAAAAGTGAGGAGGAATCTACCTGCTATCTTGTTACTCTTTTTGTCATCTGTTATGTAGCCTCGTTTGTCCAATTTAACCAAAACGACAAAGAGGGAATAGAAATCAGATTTATTCTTAAATCTTGTGACTCGAATGTTGTCATCAGGAATGATCTCTTTGATCCAAGAAATTATTCTGTTGAATGTCTTCTGGACCTTCTTAATCTCTCTCTTCGTCCATTTGTGCTTTGACAAGAGCTCATCGAGCTTTTCCCTTCTATCCGAATAGTTACCCTCAATGCATGCGGTGCATAACTCAAGGATAAATTCATGGAACAAATATCTGTCCAAATCTGTTTTTGAGATGATTTTCCACTTTAGAAAAAGGTTTTGGTATTTCCTTTCTAACTGGTCACCGAGTTCAAAGAATGGGCCTGACCACCGTGCGTGCCGAATCTCATGTTTCTTAAGAGGTGACCCAGTTGAGTTGATTCGGACAAAGACTTCCTTTGATGCAACATTGCGCCCGAATATGTCTGACAAGTCACCCTCATATTCGATGATCGAAATCGGATACTGCAAGAATTTTTCAAAGATATTTTCATATTCCTTGTTGACTTTTTTGTGACGAAGATCATCAAAATATAAGTAATCGTCCTTGTCTGTTTTCGGGTTCTTGAATTCAACCCATAATTCATCTTCATCTTTAAGTTCCTTCTTCCCAATAAAATGAAGGATTGTTTCGAGGCGTTGTTTCCCATCGAGGACATCGTATACATCTTTTGCTTTACTGCTTCTAAAATGTTTATGAAAAATAAGTGCCGGGATAGGAATTCCATTGAACAGGGAAGAAAGGAGCAATATTCTCTGCCCAGTTCTCCAGGCCGGTTTCCGTTGGTAAGGAGGGTCAAGTTCTATTTGTCTGTTATCATACATGTCTCTAATCTCAGCAATTGTCTTTGTGTAACACCTCATGTTGATATCTCCTTTCCAATCCAATAAGGAATGAATCTGATCATTGTTGCATTTGTTTAACCCATTCGAAGTATAGCTCTTAAGCGCTCGGAGTACCCGGCAGGTCAGCACTTCAACCTCTTAAGCAGCCTATTTCATAGGCAAAGAGGTCATTCTAAAGTCAAAATTCCGACCTGTTTTCCGCCTTTCATTCAGCGATTTCAACCAAGGGGCATTGAACTCTTACCAGGTGTCTTTTAATGGGTGACCCTAACCTCCTGCGCAAGAGTAGAAGAGAAGGGAAGGTCTTTTGCCTTTACATCAGGCCTCTCCCTCACCAAATTGTCTGTCGTCGAATAATGTATGCCCAGATGCCGGTCCATCATTCTTAGAATTTAAGAAACTTATAATTTTATGGACGTTCCTCATTCCCTTCTTTGTGTTTGAAGTCCTTTGTCATTCCGCGCCTCTGAAATCCTTCATGTTCATATCAACCTATTGCTACAACGGTGGCCTCCCCAACATTGCCGTACCGGTCGGGGACGCAGGTGAAAATGACGATCTGGCATTCCTTGGCTGCTTTAGCAAGAACGGCACCCATGAGACGCAACCGTTCCGGGTCCGTATAACCCAACGCATCGTCCAGGATGAGAGGCATTCCACCATCCTTAGCGACGATCATCGAGCAGGCGGATCGGAAAATCAGTGAAAGCTGTTCCTTGGTGCCACCGCTCAACGAGTCAAACGGCACGGTGACCCCCTTGACCGTCCGGCTTGCGATTTGCAGTTCATCGCTGATGTCCACCTGGAAAGAGTCATCGAAAACCAGACGCCCAAGTTGTTCGATCTTCTCCTTGAGTGGGGCCACATAAGCCCGTCGCGCCCTGTCTCGCTCTTCTCGCATGGTTTGGAAAAGGTATCTTGCCGAGGATGCCCGACGAAACAGAGATGTGTTGTCCGCCCCAAGACGTTCAAGACCGATCTGAGCCGCGTGCAGTTTCTCGTAAAGCCCTTCCTCCCCGTGGATTTTGAGCCGCGTCTGTACCTCGATTAGTTCCGTTTGGGCTGCATTCCGGCGATTCTGCGTCGTTAGCAGAGACCCCTTCGCCGTCTCGGCCAATGCCTTCACCCGCTCGGGGTTCCTTGCCTTCAGTGATGTCTCAGCGGCACGAACGCTGGCATCCTCTGAAGCCACAGCCTGGATAGCATTCGCCAGAGCCGTCTCCAAAGCATCGTCGGGAACGCTTTTTCTTGCCCGGTCGAGGTTTTCGCGTGATTGGTTGAGATCTTTGGACAACAGTTCGAGTTGCACTCGCGATTCCTGGTGCTTGGTGTTCATGCCATCCCGCACGCTTCGGGCAGCATCAAGAGATTCTCGAGCCGATTCCCACTGACCGATCTTCTCCTGCTGCAACGCCTCAGCATTTGCTCGCTCCTTTTTCGCCGAGTCCAGGTCACGACAAATGGCGGGTTCGACCACGCGCATGGCAAGATAGTTGGGCACTACTCGCTGAAGGCCAAGCAGTCTTTTGTCCAATTCCTCATAGGTCAAATCACGGAGATTATCCTTCTCTGCTTGCGCTTTGGATTCCACATGCCGCGTTGCTTCGCGGCGCTCTTCATACGCCTTCCGCGCCTCATCAGGACTGGACACGCCCGCTTTCGAGCAGGCATTATCCAGAACGTGACGCGCCTCTTCGACCTTCCTGGACAGCCCCTCGGCACTGGAACCGGCCGTGATCTCTATATCCAACGCGCCGGGTATGGTCAACCGTGATTTGTCCGCAACCGAGATCGTCCGTACTTCCCCCTTGCCGAGTGTGACCTCGACATCGTCAACGGACAGTCGGTAATCGGCCAGTCCGCGAAGGAGCACGCTCGGAGCACCGGTCTGCAACTGCGCGTTGGCGGTCAGCAACCCTCGTTCGGCGTCCTGGATTGACTTCAATGCGCGGGAGTCCACCTTGTTTCGTGCCAGCAGCGTCTCTGCCTGGACGGCATTCTGTCGGGCTTGGTCAATGCGTTCTTTGCGTTCCCGGAGTTGATCAAGATGCAGTTTGTTGTTGTAGTAGTCGAAATCATCTCGCCGGAGAATGACAACGGCATCCGCCGCTTTTCTCGTTCGGTTACTTTCATTGAGAGATTTCTGTGCTGCCTTGAGTTCGGCCTCGACCTGGTTCAACGCCGAGAACGACATGACGCTGGATTCTTCAATATCAACATGCGCCTTGGCAGCTTTGGCAACCGAATCAACGAGACCTTGGCGTGCGTCCTTGTCTCGGCGGGCGACCTGCCCGGATTTCTGCGCCGAATCCAGCTTCAAACGAGCCGCCGAAAGGACATTCTCAAGAGTACCTATTTCCTCAAGTGCATTTGCGTGGGCAGTCACCGCCTTCGTCAGTTCGTCTTCCTGTTTCTTCAGTTGGCCCAGCTCCCGCTGAAGAGCAGCCTCGCGATCGATGTCCTGGTCAAGGTCCCGGATTGCCTGCTCGATACGGGCAACTTCCGATTCGGCCTCTGTTTGCGCCTTGCGGGACTCTGCGAGTTCCTTCCGTTCTACGCCCCGTTCCGTAAAGTAACGGAGATACTCCTCACGCACCTTGTCGAAAAGTCCTTCTTCCCGTGGATCGGTGGGACACCCACCAGCCGCCTTATCGAGCGCAACCGAGAGCGATGTCTGTTTCGTCAAGACAGGCTGGTGGATGGCGTCGCCCTGTTGAATGGTCAATGCCTTCCAGAGGTCAATGTCGAGGGTTTCGCGGAGAATGGCCTCGGCGCGTTCGTGCGCTTCGCGTCCCGTGTGGTTCTCGGGCTTGGGTTTGGTGATAGTGAGTTTGGTCTCCGATCTCTTGAGGAACCGCTTGAAGTAGGTGAAGGCGAAAGGCCCGCTCTCTGCCTGCAACTCGATCTCCGGCCCTTCGTCCCGATGGACCGGCTTGATGGCTTCGATATTCCGGTGCTTGCTTGAATCCAAGTACTCGAAGAGAAGCCCTATGGCTTCGGCCAGGCTGGTTTTCCCGGTTTCATTCGGCCCCTGCACAAGAGTAATGCCATTCGGTCCGAACTTCACTTCGGCGGCATCAATGCCCCGGTAATTGGCGACTCGAAGACGAATGAATTTCATGTGGCCCCCTTTGCCAACCGAAGCATAAGCATCAAGGCTTCGCGGGCCACCGTACTTTCATCTCCACCTTCCGCGATCTTGCTTCGCAGCCGCTGCACGGTTCCATCGGCAAAGCCCGAGAATCCGAGGTTGTCAAAATCCGTATCGTCCGGCAGCACGAGAAGTGCGTCGTCCCGAACATCTAAGGCACCGAACACGTCCTTCGCGGTGAGAAGGTGCTTCTGAAGCGCTCCGTTCGAGGCCAGCGAAAGCGAGCCAACGAGGTCCAACCGAACAACTGTGCACTCCTTGTTCTCGATTTCATCCAATGACTTCCGTAACGCTTCCACATCGTCGGCGGTGTTGAGATCAACTCGTTCGCGCTCGAGGAAACGCCACTGGCCGATCTGCATTCCCTTGGTGTTCACACAGCCATCACCGATCTCCACGATGTGAGCATTCCCGGATTGTGTCTCCCGAAAATCCGTAGCCTCGGGCGTCCCGGAATACCAGATGCGGTCGCCACCACCGACCTTGGTCAGAGAATGCCGGTCGCCAAGCGCCACGAAGTGAATCCTCCCTTCGCCGATGGCTCGTTCGAGCACGGCAACCGAAATGATCCCGGCGGATTCTCGGTCTGGCGTAAGCGTATCGACTGCCCCGTGACCCATGCAAATTCGAGTAACCTTGTTCGCAGGCACAAGGGCGTTGATCGCTTCCCCGATGGGGTTGGCGGCCGGGCGCTTGGACATCCACGGCGCACCCACCAGTTCCACCCCCTCAGCTACCTTTAGAGGAGAGGCGTTCTCAACAACCCGTACCTGCGCGGGTTTCCGCTCGATGAAGGTGCTCGAACGATACACGGAAGCCGCGTTCAAGGAGTCATGGTTGCCCGGAAGGATGAACACCGGAACGGGAACCTCTTTGATCGCCTCCAGAGCGCGGGCAATCGTCTTCCGATCCACTTGGTTGGACTCAAAGGCGTCGCCGCACACCAGCATGAATTGGCATTTCTCATCCTTGGCGATGCGCCCCATGGTCCGGATGGCGTCAAAGCGGGCTTGGCTGTATCTTTCCTGCGCGCCCTCAGACAGGAAATGACGGGTCATCCCCAACTGCCAGTCGCTCGTATGCAGAAATCGAATCACGGGTGGTTCCTCCCAATCACCGGTTGGCGCTGGGCTCGCCGCCATAGATGTAAGTCGCGGCCAGCCCCTAAAGCGTCTTATTATCGGCAATCGCATCGTGCGGAATAAGCAGGTGTAGGGGATACCCAGAACTGACCTAATCCCGATAAGCACAGATCCCACTTTTATTCTTCATTTAATTCCCCACCAGACATTCGATGTATTTTATTCTT
>JGI24123J20310_1000154_pt1 | contig 50769 bp, 40 predicted proteins | sample SubbioCR12Aug_5A_FD_20310 | JGI IMG/M metagenome (IMG submission 20310)
ACGGCGGCCGTAACTATAACGGTCCTAAGGTAGCGAAATTCCTTGTCGGGTAAGTTCCGACCTGCACGAATGGCGTAACGATGGCCACACTGTCTCCACCCGAGACTCAGTGAAATTGAAATCGCTGTGAAGATGCAGTGTACCCGCGGCTAGACGGAAAGACCCCGTGAACCTTTACTATAGCTTGACACTGGACTTTGAACCTATTTGTGTAGGATAGGTGGGAGGCACTGAAGCAGCAACGCCAGTTGTTGTGGAGCCAACCTTGAAATACCACCCTGGTATGTTCGAAGTTCTAACCTAGGTCCATTATCTGGATTGGGGACAGTGTCTGGTGGGTAGTTTGACTGGGGCGGTCTCCTCCTAAAGAGTAACGGAGGAGCACGAAGGTGTGCTCAGCATGGTCGGAAATCATGCGATGAGTGTAAAGGCAAAAGCACGCTTGACTGCGAGATAGACACATCGAGCAGGTACGAAAGTAGGTCTTAGTGATCCGGTGGTTCTGAATGGAAGGGCCATCGCTCAACGGATAAAAGGTACTCCGGGGATAACAGGCTGATACCGCCCAAGAGTTCATATCGACGGCGGTGTTTGGCACCTCGATGTCGGCTCATCACATCCTAGGGCTGAAGCAGGTCCTAAGGGTATGGCTGTTCGCCATTTAAAGTGGTACGCGAGCTGGGTTCAGAACGTCGTGAGACAGTTCGGTCCCTATCTGCCGTGGGCGTTTGAGATTTGAGGGAAGCTGCTCCTAGTACGAGAGGACCGGAGTGGACGAACCTCTGGTGTTCCGGTTGTCACGCCAGTGGCATTGCCGGGTAGCTATGTTCGGACAGGATAACCGCTGAAAGCATCTAAGCGGGAAGCCCCTCCCAAGATGAGATCTCACTGGGACCATGAGTCCCCTGAAGGGCCCTGGGAGACTACCAGGTTGATAGGTCAGGTGTGGAAGTGCAGTAATGCATGAAGCTAACTGATACTAATTGCCCGTGAGGCTTGACCATATAACACCCAATCGGTTTGGGTGGTGTAAGCCGACCAACGCTTTAATATGCGAGAACGTGTACAGATTTCCAAAGAGACGGCTGAAGCCGACGCACTAGACCCCTAGCGCGCCCTTCGACGCCTCAATGCGGCAGGACTGACCTGTCAAACCAGTTTGCCTGGTGACCATAGCGAGCGTGGCCCACCCGATCCCATCCCGAACTCGGCAGTGAAACCGCTTAGCGCCAATGATAGTGTGGCAGTTTGCCATGCGAAAGTAGGGAATCGCCAGGCTCTTATAGCAAACCCCATCCAGGTTCATACCTCGATGGGGTTTTTTTTTGGCCCCGCTTCTTAATGTGTGCATACATTTGGGTACAATCGCATAAAATAATGCCAAAAACTGAACTTAATTAGGTTGGCACTACAGATTTTCACAAACGTTTGCCACCAAATAGAGATAGTTTCACGTTAAATGTCGAAAGTTAGCACCAGTTTCAACAACTAAAAAATTTGTAGCGCCAACCAAAATATATAAGTCATCGATAAACATCAACTTTTAATTTATAGTGACGAATATGGGTTGAGTTTTACCCTTGGTATTGATTTTCCGCACCGATTACCGCACGCTATCGGCATGTACATTCGAAAAACCAAAACAAAATCCCTGGCTGATGGCGAAGCCTACTTTACTTACCGACTGGTTGAATCGGTGCGTGAAGGGCAGCGGGTCAAACAGCGCACCCTGCTGAATCTCGGCAAAGACTTTGCCCTGGCGGATGAGACCGGCGTATTACTAGAAGCTGCCGCCCAACAATACAGCCGTTTAATCGTGCATAAACTAGCGCAGCCGCTGGAGCCTCCGGTGGCGGATTATAAGCGCGTGGATGCTAGCGAAGCCCGCAGTATCGGCGCTGAAACCTTGGCTTGGCATGCCATCTGCCAATTACAGCTGGCAGAGAAACTGACGGCCTTGGGCTTTAACGGTGTGGAGCTGGCCGCAGCCTTGGGCAGTATATCGCCCGTATGGTATCACCGGGTAGCGAATTGCACACGCATCAGTGGTTGCAGTCCTGCACCGCGCTGGGTGAATTATTGGGACATGACTTTAGCAGCACCAGCCTGTCTCGGTTGTATCGTGTCAGCGATAAACTGCTCAAGCATCAGGCGGCTCTGGAAGGCTTTCTGGCCGATCAGGAGCAAAGCTTATTTGATCTGAACCGTCGTATCGTCTTGTACGATTTGACCAACACCTACTTCGAAGGCCAATGCGCCGGTAATCCGAAAGCCCAGTTTGGCCGCTCCAAAGAAAAACGCAGTGATTGCCCTTTGGTGACACTGGGCTTAGTGCTCGATGGCGATGGCTTCCCGCTGGGCAGCCAGGTCTTTCCCGGTAATGCCAGCGAACCCGCGACCTTGAAAACCCTGCTGGAGGGACTGCAAGGCAAAACCCCGTTAATGAGGTCTAAGCCCGTCATTATCCTGGATGCCGGCATTGCCAGTGCCGCTAATATCGCCTGGCTGGTCGAGCATGGCTACCAGTATATTGTCGTCAGCCGCGAACGTCAGGTTAAAGACCCACGCGAACAGGACGGCGCGCTGTTGATTCGCGACACAGGCCGTAGTCAGGTCCGGGTTTACAGGGACCTCGATGCGGACAGCGGCGAAACCCGCCTCAATTGCCACTCCGAACAGAAGGCCAAAAAGGAGCACGCCATCCGTAACCGCTTTAATGAACGCCTGGAAGCGGCACTGACCCAATTGCAAACCGGCTTGAGTCAAAATGGCACGGTGAAAAACTATGCCAAAATCCTGGAACGCATCGGCCGCCTACGCGAAAAAAACAGCCGCGTGGCCCAAGACTATCAGATTGACGTGACCTCGGACGCTGCGCACAACTAGCCGTTGCCATTACCTGGCACCGACAAGCGCCTAGCGCCGAAAAAGACCGGAACTTAAGGGCGCCAGCATTTTTCGCGAAAGCTGAAATGGGATCCATCCGATTTCAGCAGCGAAAAATTTGCTGGCGATTATTGCCTTCGGCGGCCCCGATTCGCCCTGCGTCCGTGCCACTACGCCACATCAACGTAAACTCGATGCAGGCTTCGTAGCACTCCCACAAATGGCTTTACGCCGTGTCGCGATGCCTTGTATTTCGCCTTCACCTGCGCTACTCGCGCAGACTCCGGCAAAACACCCGGCGCTACGGCTATCGGGGACTAAAAATCATCACTTCGCTACCGCTCCGTTTCCGTGATTTTCAGCGGCGGCGTTTACTGTCTGCGCAGCAATATTCCGGATTGGTCGGAACAGCAGCTGTGGACGACCTATGTCATGCTTACCGAGATCGAAGCCACCTTTAGAAGTCTGAAAACCAAGCTGGGCTTGCGCCCCGTGTACCACCAGAACGAAGATCGCGTCACCGGGCACCTCTTCATTACTCTACTGGCCTATCACTTGGTGCACACCCTGCGCCATCAACTCAAGCTTCAAGGCATCCATTTGAGCTGGGACAGCATTCGCACCCTGATGGCTACTCAACAACGGGTCACGCTCATTTTGCCCACCGACGAACAAACCATCATCTATCTGCGCACCACGATACGCGCCGAAATTCAGCAACAAGAAATCTACGCCGCGTTAGGCATCAAAGCTGACCCGCTAGGCAAAAGTAAAACCAGCGTTAGCTGCAAAAAATCCGTAGTGCCAACCAACAGCGGATAAAATTTTAACTAATTGAAATATAACTGAATTTCGTGTTTAGGTGACGAAGTTAGGTTAAATAATTAATCTCTCAATTGTTCATCATGGAAATTGCTACTGCTTCGGCAATCTTAATTCCATCAACAGCTGCAGATAATATTCCACCTGCATAGCCGGCCCCTTCTCCGGCAGGAAAAAGACCTGCCGTATTAAGACTTTGAAGAGAGTCATTCCTTTTAATTCTAATTGGGGATGAAGTGCGAGTTTCTACGCCTGTCAAGATAGCATCATTCATCGCGAATCCCTTAATCACTTTGTCAAAGGCAGGTAATGCTTCACGAATCGCAGATATGACAAATTCTGGTAGACAAGAAGAGAGATCGCATAAATGTATTCCTGGCGTATAAGATGGTATGACCGAACCCAACTGAAGTGAGGGCTTACCAGCAAGAAAATCACCAACTAGCTGAGCAGGCGCATCATAATTTCTACCTCCCAATTCAAACGCTAATTTTTCCCATTTACGCTGAAAGTCGACACCGGCTAATGGGTTGTCTGGGTAATCTTCCGGTGAGATATCGACGACGATTGCGCTGTTAGCATTTCGTTCATTGCGTGAATACTGACTCATTCCATTCGTAACTACGTGGCCAGGTTCAGATGTTGCAGCAACAACGGTTCCCCCTGGACACATACAGAAACTGTAAACCGTTCGGCCGTTACTGCAATGATGCACCAGCTTATAGTCTGCGGCACCCAAGAGTGGATTTCCTGCTTGAGGCCCAAAACGACACTGATCGATCATTGATTGGGGATGTTCAATACGAAATCCGATAGAAAACGGTTTGGACTCAATATAAACGCCACGGTCAAACAACATTTTGAATGTATCACGCGCGCTGTGGCCTACGGCTAACACCACATGATCGCTGGCTAGAAATTCTCCACTAGAGAGAGTGACGCCCTGCACCTGGCCATTTTCAATGACAATATCTTCAACTTTGCTTTGAAATCGAATAGTTCCGCCCAGTGATTCAATTTCGGCGCGCATATTCTCAACCATCGTAACCAGCCTGAAGGTTCCAATATGAGGTTTGTTGACATATAAAATTTCTTCGGGCGCTCCAGCTTTTACAAATTCCGTCAGTACTTTCCTGCCACGAAACTGTGGGTCTTTGATTTGGCTGTATAGCTTTCCGTCTGAGAACGTACCCGCTCCTCCTTCCCCAAACTGAACATTAGATTCCTGATTGAATTGCCTCTTTCGCCATAAACCGAAAGTATCCACTGTACGTTCGCGAACCGCTTTACCCCGCTCAAGTACAATCGGCTTAAATCCCATTTGTGCCAGGATTAAAGCACTAAACAGACCACAGGGGCCGGTTCCAATTACAACAGGTTGGTTTTTAAGTGAAGAGGGTGCTCGGGCAACAAATCGATAAGCCATATCCGGAGTTGTTCTCACACAGATATCGTTTGCAAAGCGCTTCAACAATGTCGCATCGTCTGCGGTTTGAATGTCTACCGAATAAATAAAACAAATATGGCCTTTTTTACGGGCATCGTAGCTGCGTTTAAAGACAGTGTAAGATAATAAATCGTCAACAGAAATGTTGAGCTTGTTGATGATCGCACTTTTTAAGGCAAGCTCATCATGATCAAGAGGCAATTTAATCTCGGTAATTCGAAGCATAGATTAGTTATGTAAAAGTCAATTGAGTCGGAGGTTAAACGGTATGACGCATCAGAATGGCTATTCCGGCACTTGCCAATCGATTTTCCAGCAACCTTCATCGTTTGTCAGGTGCTTATTAAGCAGGGGTAACAGTTCACGAGATTGGCTTTCAAGTTGCCAAGGTGGATTGATGAATAACATGCCGCAACCAGTCATACCGGGTCTGGACGAATCGGGTTCAGGACAAAACTCTATACGTAATTGCCTGCGGATGCCGGTGGCAATCAATGTTTTCATCAAGTTTTCAGTTATTCCCCGGTCAATGACGGGATACCATAAACAATAGATGCCTGTCGCAAACCGGTTATGAGCTGCCTTGAGCGTTTCTACAACGAGACGATAATCTTCCTTTAATTCATAGCTGGGGTCTATGAGAATTAGGCCCCGCTTTTGAATGGGAGGCAATTTTTTAAGTAATGATATTAATCCGTCTTCCTTGCTGACATTGACTTGCTTATCACCTTTAAACAAATCGAGTAAAAGCTGAAAATCACTGCTATGCAATTCGCTTAATTGCATGCGGTCCTGATGTCGGATCAGTTTTTTGACTAAGTCGGGGGAGCCTGGGTAGTGTATCAATGACTTACCCATGTTCAGTGATTTGATTACACCCAAGTAGGTGGTTAATACGGGCGGAATATCAGTTAGTTGCCATAAACGTGCAATGCCTCGAAGGTATTCTCCGGTTTTTTCGGCGTAGGCTGATTTTAATAAATAACTACCAGAACCGGCATGGGTATCAATGTAGAGGTAGGGTTTTTCTTTTTGATTTAGAGAAGTGATTGCCAAGCTTATCAGGCTGTGTTTAAGCACGTCGGCAAAATTGCCGGCATGAAATCCGTGTCGATAGCTAAGCATGAAATAACCTTATAGAGTCAGGGGGCTAATCCTGTTAAATGAAGCCGATAATCCACTTTGAGCAGTCCCGGTCTTGATTGATGATTTAAAACAATGCGATTTGATGCAGTTCGAAGACGCTGCATCAAATCGCTGAACCGGAATTATAAAGCGTCTGAAACTTGTCTTTGATAAAACGGCCACTTTTTGACGTGTAAATGTTTTCTTATCGGGGTTTTGATAACCGAAACACATAACGCAATTGAAAAAAGACACCAAACAGCACAATATTCGTTGGGATCGGTGGTGGTCAGGTCGGACACTAAAGGCCCTATCAAATAATGAAAGCCTACAAAACGCCATGATCCGTACATCAACGGCAAATAAAATGCGACCAGAATGTAGGAAAACGCGTGCAGTCCCCAATTGAATCCAAATAACCATTGAACCGGTTCCGACATAATGCCGTTCAATGGCATTTGCCAGGCGATATGCCAATCGCCGGAAACAGAGCATGTCCCCGCTCCGCAAAAGCCCTCAATGCCGATATTGCATTTACCCGCCCAATCAAACGGGAACATTTTAATAAGCATGGCAAGTGTGCCTATAGCACAAATGGTATAGACCGTCGTTCGAATTTTCAGCTTCACACTTTCCGGTATGAAGTACATGGCGACCATATTTACAAAAAATGGTTGAAACGCGATGTGAAGATAGCCTAACAATGTCAAGACTTGATTATTGGGATCACTGCATTCATCAATATAAATATACGTAGCCGCTTGAAGTAACTCCATCAATGCAAAATAAGTCAGCGGGATCCATAATTCTTTGGATTCGCCTTTTCTAGCCACATAAAGCGCTGTTGTCAACCCGGCTGCAGCCAGAACGGTTGATGCTTCACCACTCCAACACATTGTACATTTCTCCCCTCATTGTGTAGTCATGCGAACGGTCAAAAGGCTTGCCTTCGCACTTTATAATTTGTTGCCACAACTAAGTGGGCAACTGCTAACCGGCGATTATATTACAACTTTCATGTATTAAGCGCCTTTGATTAATCGAAGAGGCAAATGTAAAAATAAATAATCTGACTTTAATAAGGTAAAACGTTTCAAGTTGCTGATATCTAATTAAAAGTTAATAAGTAATTTCTGGATGACTGACAGTTAATTTTACTCATCCTTGATGGCGGGAGTAGTCTTTTCTGAATCGGACATGAGTTTAGGTTTGACAGGGGCTTTTTTCCAAATGCCTTCTTTTGAAAAACAGCTCCAGCCCCATTTCAACCAGTTCAATAATGATACGGCCAACCACAGCGACCAGGCCAGCATCAATATCCGATAAACAATCAACGGAACAGAAAATACGGTTGAAACAGGCAGTTGAGCCTCGCTTCTATCCTGATACCAGTTTAGAGAATAAGCCGAAGATTGATTGCCGATGATTTGCATGTCAGGTGCGCCCAGCAAACCCTGTTCGACGGCGATAAACAGAATCGTCAACGACATCAGAGTCAATGCGCCCAGTCCCAACTGCACGGCATTAAAATAGCGGCTAATGGATTCAGGATAGTGAGCTTTTGCGCCCAAAGCAATGAGCCACAAGACCACGATCAAACCTGACAAGTTGGAGACCTGACTTAATCCGATCAACAGCAGAAGCCATTGCCAATGCTTTATAGGCGTCAAGGCAATTTTACCCAAACCCATCGCCAACCCGGCAAGAACAATCAATACGCCCCAAAACAGAACTGCCGGACCAAACTTGGGGCCTCGCGTGAACAATATCCATCTATCCTGGCCCAGAGTGACTTGCAGATCACTATTCACGCTGGGTAAACCCAAATCCACTTTCGATGTATCCATACGAAAAGAGAGGCTTTCTGGCTCCTGCCATCTCAGGCTAATGCTTTGTTTTCCCGGGCTTAAAGGCAGCGTCACCAGCCCCTCTTTGGCACGAACCGGTTGGCTTGCGCCCTGAATAATAACGGATTCCAGCTCGACATCCGGTGCCAGTTTTAGGGTGTGCTGGGTTCCCAAAGAACTGTTAATGGTTAATTGCAGGTCCACCTGACGTGAACGTTGCCCGGGTTGCGTACTTAAGCGGCTACTTTCAATGGTTATATTTTGACCTTTTACTGCTTCAGGCCGGGTTACCTGAATATCGAGTTTTTCACCCGGCCAAGGATGCCATTCTGGTTGCCAATAGCCTTGTTTGTCGATGTGCATCATGGCAATGCCGCTGGTTTCAATGTGCCAGACCGGACTAACATCGGCGCGCCATACTTCAATCCAGTCCTGAGTTTCCCCGGCTGTCAATTGAATCGCATCTGCTTTTTCCAGAACTGAATCCCAGCGCAGAACCATTTGGTCGGCAGTCATGTTGACCTGAACCGTCTTATCGTTGACGCGTATACCAGCCGTTGTGACGGCCTCACCGTTAATTAGGGGTAGGGCAAGCACAATCGCTGTTCCAGGCGGAGACATGCGAATGACTTGAGTCGATATTCGCCAATCCAGTCCCAGGTGTAAAAACCGTTCAACTTTGACAAATGGCGGAAGAACTCCGGGTTCCAGAGTCGGCGTTTTCGCTGTTCCGGCAAGTTGTTGCACTCGGGTGAATTGCAATTGGCCGTCTGTTGATCCATTTTCATGCAGTCCATTCACTTCCCATCCGGAAAGACTGATTTCTGAATAATTGGGTTGTAACCCCAAAGGCAACGTAAATTTTGACAATACAGGAGGTGCTCCCCTCATTGTTATTGAATGCCGGCCTCTGGTTAATCCCAGCCACAAGTTATTTTCATTGCTGAATAAAGAGGTTGCAGGTTTGCCATTTACCAGCACCTGATTGGGAAACCAATGTTCGTTATGGGCCGGTAAAGGCAGGCTTACCGCTTGCTCAGCATGAATTTCCAGGTCTATGTTCAACATCTGATCGGAAATTGTCAGCTGCATATGAGAAATCTGAGCACAGCCGGGTAAGCAGTCAGGGGCTTCTAACATCCTGTTTTTTAGTTCCTCCAGCAAAGTGGGATCGGGGAAAGCCGCAAAGGTATCCTGGCTTGGAAGCGATAAAAACGGCAAAAGCATCAAGCCTGCGAGGCCCGGAAACTTGATTTTGAATGGTTTAAGATTCAATCCGAACAGTAATAGTCCGAGTAAAACAATCAGAATGACCCTGATAAAGTTCAGCAACATGGACATTGCCGGTGACAAATACCATAGGCTGATGACTTGCTGGCTATCAACCCAGCCATTCCAGGATAAATGAACTTTACGCCATTGCCACTGAGGCAGGCCCGGTCCGGTTTGAATCCGTGCATTGGGATCTGTATGGGTCAAATTTTGATGGGGGGAGACATAATAACTGCCTTTAGGGGCGCTGGACAGGCTGCGCATTTTAGTTTGAGGTGCAGTAGGTGCCGGTGCCATTGCCATATCGCTCATGGCCTCGGAAACCTCCATTGAGGAGCCTCCCTCTGCAGCATAGTCTTGAACCTGAATGGTTTGCCACGGCTGTTCGAGTTGCGGATAAAGTCCCATACGAACTTGATCTATCATAAAAGGAATGGTTATAACAACCAGATAGAGGCCAAGTGCATTGCGAATACCTTTAACCAGGGTAAGAAATTTACCTACCGGTAATACTCTGATGAGCGCTATGGAAGCCAGAATAGTGAGCCATACCCATTGAGGGGCTCCAGGCTCATGCCAGATCAGGATAAGCGTCAACAAGGCAAGCGCCCCCCAGTTGTAGTTCCAGAGCTGGGCTGTTGCCAATGCTGCGATAAGGACCAGGAATAAATCCAGTAATGTCCATCGAGAGAGCCAGCTATCCGGTGCATTATCGACGCCTCCTGCAGCAATCAGCCGCCATCCGGGGGGAAGGTGGAGTTCAGCATTGACTTGGCTGAAACCCTGATCCCAGCCTACCGCCTTGATTGTGCTGATTTCTCCGGTTATCCGGCTGTCAGCATCCAGAACAATCGATCCTTTCCTGACTTCAACACCTTCTTTGGCAGTGGTTTTGTTGACTGTAATTAATTGATTCTGACCATCCAGACTGACTTTTCCCAACTGTATGCCGGGTTGAGCGTCCAGCCGCCAACCACGGGATAACATCCCGGTAATCCGGTCGTTCACGGTATAACCCTGGCCGTCAAAGTCCAGCCAGAGCTTACGCGTCAGATTTAATTGATTGGGTTGCGGTTCCGCATCGCCGCGGCGAATGATTTTAAAACTGAAAGACTGACCCGCATTGACGCTGTAGGCGGGTAATTGTTGCCATGCGGGGGGTAAGTTCGTTTGAGAAGGATCAATCGCGGTAAGGCCTTCAATTTCCAAGACGCGTAAAGCTGGCCGCGCATTAAAAACCCAAATCTCGGTTTGCGGCCAATTGGGGTCATTTGGATTCAAAACGACGGGTTTTGAGGCTTCTGCGCGTCGGGTCCATATGTCCAAACTCCAGCGGCCCGGTCTGGCTTGTATCAATAACGTGCCGTCAGGTTCCAGCCGGGCCGGTAATGAGCTGTCCAACTGGAAAGGGACAAAACCTTCCAGTAAAGGGGCGTTCAGTTTAAGTTCGCGCGCAGTGCCGGTTACATCGATATCAATGTGGGTAATCATCTGAGTCGGCACTTCATCAATCCACTGCCTGAAAATCTGAAGCGATTGACTGTCTTGCAGGCTTTCCGGTTTTGCGGCACCGCTTTCACTGCCTTTCAACCAGAGTTGGCCTTGCTTGATGAGCGGTGAAGTGATGCTTTTGTCATTGATAATCAGGGAAATCAAGCCGGTGTCTTCAGGGATTCGCAGTGTTTCGGGAATGTTATCCCATAAAAAATAACCGGCAACCTCGTAATAACCGGCGGTCAGTTTGATCATGGGCCGGTTATCCCTGAGGGTGACCAACGCGGGCTTCTGATCGACTGTTACCCCTTGCGGCCAATGGAGACTATCGCCCGGTAAGACTATCCAGCTCTCATTTTCGACTTGCCATCCGGCTTTAAAATTTGCGCCCTTGGGCGTGAGTGACAGGGAAAGCTCGGATGGCCAGCTGCAACGTTTTTGTTCGTAGTTGTTATAAAGAAAAGGGCAGTCAAGGTTCGGATGATCTTTTAAAACCCAGCTGACCCAGGGTTTTAAGGGCTCCGGGACCTGATCCTGCATGAGCGGTACCGCGTGAGCCCATCCGGCGGCTAACCAGAGTGTAATGAGCAAAAATCGAAAGGGTGTCGTCATAGTGCACTCCAGTAATGGAAACTCAGTTTTTGCATGATCATCTCTGATAAGCCCGATTTAGAGTGTTGGGTTACTCCAAATGATTTGCCCCATTTTTAATTAAGCCGCTCATGAGTCCGGCAGAGCATTTAATAGTTTTTGATAAATACCGCCAAAACCGCCGTTGCTCATAAGCACAAAATGTCCGCCGTAACGGGATTCAAATTTCAGTTTGGCAATGATTTCGTCAAGGGTCGGGCAGATCAAAATGTTATTGGCATACTGTGTAAGCGCCGTTAAATCCCAATTAAGATTTTCCGGCTGATAAATGATTGCTAAATCAGCCTGACTTAAGGATTCTGCCAGTGTGCGCGTATGGATGCCCAAGCGCATCGTATTCGATCGGGGCTCTACAATCGCAATGATGCGTTCGCTTCCGACTTGTTTGCGCAAGCCGTCCAATGTGGTCTTTATTGCCGTAGGGTGGTGGGCAAAGTCGTCGTAAAGCGTTACGCCATCGATGGTGGCTAACACTTCCATCCGGCGTTTGACGTTTTTGAACGAGCTTAATGCCGTGATCGCATCGGCAGGATGGATGCCGACATGATGAGCGGCGGCGACTGCAGACAATGCATTATAGACATTGTGATCACCGGTCAATGACCAGTCCACTAAACCTTGCTCTTTTCCTGCCAGGTACAGCAAAAACTGACTGCCATCCTCTTTTAATAGACCGGCATTCCATTGGGCTTCACCATCAACCGAAGTTGATTGCACCGGCGTCCAGCAACCCATGGAAAGGACGTCACCCAGATTGGTATCGTTGCCGGGGGCAATGATAAGGCCTTCACTGGGGACGGTTCTGACCAGATGATGAAATTGCTTTTTGATCGCGTCCAGATCCGGAAAAATATCGGCATGATCAAATTCCAGGTTGTTCAGAATGGCAGTTCGCGGCCGGTAGTGAACAAATTTCGAGCGCTTGTCAAAAAAAGCCGAATCATACTCGTCGGCTTCAATTACAAAGAATGAGGATTCGCCCAAACGGGCCGAAATACCGAAATTAAGTGGAATGCCGCCAATCAGGAAACCGGGGTTAAACCCCTGGCATTCGAGAATCCAGCTCAGCATACTGGTTGTCGTTGTTTTGCCGTGAGTTCCAGCTACACCCAGCACCCATTTGTCTTGTAACACATGCTCCGCTAGCCATTGCGGACCGGACACGTAACGCAAACCGGCGTTCAAGACCGCCTCAACTTCAGGATTGCCGCGCGATAAGGCATTTCCGATTATGACCAGATCAGGTTTGTTCTTTATATTATCGGCGCTGTAACCTTCCATAAGCAGGATACCCTGCTCCTCCAGTTGAGTGCTCATGGGTGGGTAGACATTTTGATCGGAGCCGCTAACTTGATGCCCTAATGCTCTGGCAATCAGTGCGAGTCCGCCCATAAATGTTCCGCAAATACCAAGAATATGAATATGCAAAGTAGGTCCTTTTATCAATAGTTATGAGTTATGTTATTGGTCAGTTGACATCTAAATTGTATGACATCGGAAGTCTAGCGTTAAGGAAGCTGTTTATTTTTTCGGTTCCGGCGCTTTTGTATCCCCAGCTTTCTCTTGCCCTGGTTTTTGTGCAGGGTCAGTGGTTGGGGGTGTTGTAGCCGCGGGTGTTGGTTGACCCTCCTGAGGCGGTGCGCCTTCGGCTGGAGGCTGGCCTTCAGCGGGTGCTGCCCCCTCGGCCGGAGGTTCCGAATCAGGCAGAACCGCCGGTTCTTTTGCGCCCGCTTCTTCAAGCAGTTTTACGATATTGGCGTGACCAGCTTTTTTAGCTTTGCTAAGCGTGGAAATGTTCTGCTTGTCTGCTGCATTAACGTCGGCACCTGCTTTCAGGAGCAGCGATACGACCTCTTCACGTCCAAAAATCAGCGCGTCCATCAACGCTGTATTGCCCAGATTATCTGCCATATTCACATTGGCGCCGTATGATAACAGTGTTTTGATAATGCTAACATTGCCGTTAAAACTTGCGCCCATCAGCGCTGTCCTGCCTGCAGAAGCGGGGCTGTTGACATCGATCCCTTGCGCCAAAAGTGCTTCGACTCTGGCGGTTTTGCCTTGAACGGCGGCAGAGAACAAGTCTTTTGCGTCTTCAGGCAGTACTGAAAATGACAAAATCAGCAGCAAAACGGCAGTGATGCTTTTCATTTTCATGAGGGAAGACTTATTTGAGTTAGATAGGCGATGAAATGACACAGTTATCCGGGGAATGGCTTACAATTGAAACTTGTTTTCGATTGTCCGAGTGGTAGTCTTTTTAGACGGTTACTTGATATTGTGTTTTTTGAAGTGTGTTGAGTATATATCATCTGTCCATGAGCGAAAAAAATAAAATACAGGTCCATGCGTTTCCGCAATTTATCGAATCCCAGTCACATCCGGAATCCAATCGGTATGTGTTTGCTTATACCATCACCATCACGAATCAAGGTGCAATACCCGCAAAATTGCTCACCAGGCATTGGCTGATCACTGATGCCAATGGTAAGGTTCAAGAAGTTCGGGGTGATGGTGTCATAGGCGAGCAACCTTATCTAAAGCCTGGGGAAAGTTTTCGTTATACCAGCGGGGCGATGATAGAAACGCCGGTTGGTATCATGCAAGGGCAATATACGATGCGTTCTGATGAAGGTGAGAGTTTTAATGCGATCATTCCCAAGTTTACCTTATCGGTTCCCCGTACACTGCATTAGCCATGTCTATCTATGCTATCGGCGACATTCAGGGATGCTATGACGATCTGATGAGATTGCTGGAGGCAATAAAATTTAATGAAAATGATGACCAACTCTGGTTTGCAGGGGATTTGGTCAATCGCGGTCCAAAATCACTAGAGACCTTGCGTTTCGTCAAGTCGCTGGGTGCTTCCGCCATTACTGTCCTGGGCAATCACGACCTGCACCTTTTGGCCATGGCTCATTCGGTGCGTACAGAGCGTAAAAAGGATTCATTGAGCCAAATTCTGGAGTCTCCTGATCGGGATGAGTTACTGGATTGGTTAAGGCACAGGCCTTTATTTCATTTTAATGAACAATTCTGTCTGGTTCATGCGGGTTTACCGCCGCAATGGGATTTTGATACTGCCTGTGACATGGCGCGACTGGTTGAATCGGCTTTGCAGCACGATGATTATCCCGAGTTATTGCAGCAAATGTACGGTAATAAGCCCAATAGCTGGTCTTCGCAATTAAAAGGTAATGATCGCTTGCGGTTTATCATTAACTGCATGACACGGATGCGTTATTGTGACGATAACGGTCGGCTGGATTTTGAGCACAACGGCCCTCCGGGGACTCAGCCTAAAAGTTTAAAGCCCTGGTTTGCTTTGCCTAACCGTAAAAGCGCAGGCCTTACTATAATTTTCGGTCATTGGTCTTCGTTGGGTTACAGTCTTCAGAATAACTGCTACTGCATAGATTCCGGATGTTTGTGGGGCGGCGAATTAACCGCATTGCATTTGGGTGATCCGGTTTACCGGGTATCAGTTCATTGTCAGGGTTCTTTAAAACCCAATTCGAAAGTGGCTTGATAGCCTATTTATGCCAACGCTGTTTCATGTACTCCATGGCCTCCTGAACATTCAATTCCCGGGTGCCGCCTCCAGTGCGCAGATACAGTTTGGGGTCATTGCCTTGTTTGATAAATACAGGCCGACTCGCCGGTAAAACGATCACACGGCAGATATCTTTAGAATCCAATGTATGAAAAACAATACGAATGAATTGGCAGGTGTCGGCTCCCATTTGGCTGGCAATTGCTGACATGATCAGTTGCTCATAGGCGTCACGACCGGGTTTTTTGAGTGTTTGATAGTCTTTGTTCAAGTTGAGTAAACTGCCGTCATCGGCCACTCCGATCAATAATGTTCCGCCATTGGCATTCATAAATCCCGCTAAGGTTTTCAATACAACGCTTTCCAAGGCGCGATTAACCCGCTCTTGTTCCATATCCCATCGAAACGAGGATTTGAATTCCAGCAAAGGGCCTTCGCCCTGGTTGATCAATGCCAGTAGATCTTTGCCCAGTTCCTCGCTCAGTTGCTGGATTTGAATCCAACGTTTGTGCATGACTGCATAGGTTTTTGCCGTGCTGAGGCCAAACGCCATTCCAACGAGGGCATAAAAAGCTGTTTTTTGGGGTGAATGACCGGCCAAGGCATCAATCATTTGGCCCAAAACAAAGCGTGTGACATTAACCGCATTCTCATCAAACTTCTCATGTTCGTGGTAATAAACGAATTCATTGATAGGAAACAAAATAAAAAAACCGGCAGCGCAGCCTATCAGGGCGGCTGATAAATAAAAAAGACCGGTTCTGTAATGTTTGGTTGAAATGCTAAGGCTAAAAATAGGCTTCATTGTTTGGGTTAATCTAAACGGTTTGGGTGACAATACAAGCTAAGCTTAAATGAAAAACATCTTTGCATGATAAGACTCTTTTTTACTCAATATTTATCCTTGGGTTTAAGTTAAATTTATTTGAGCAATGATTTAAAAGCATCGTACTTGAAAGTCAGTGGGATTCTGCACGGATTGATTCAGCAGTGTTTTGTCGGCAGATTTAAAAATGAAGTTAGTTTGGAAATTAAAGTTTGAAAGCGTAAAGCGCTGAATTTCAGCGCTTTACGGGATTGAATATAATCAAAAAGTCAAAATTAATGAACGGTTTCCCGGTTTACTCAATGTAAAATTGCCGCATCATGCCGAGTCCTTCGTGTTCGAGATTATGGCAGTGGTATAGAAACAAGCCTTTAAAGTCCTGAAAAGGTTTGATGATTTCAACCTCTTCGCCGGGCATTACCAGCACGGTATCTTTCCAACCTGTATCGATAAAGCCGTCTTTGACCGTTTCATACCCTTCAGAACCCATGGGGCCGATTTTGCGCGAGAGAACCTGATATTGCTGGCCATGCAGATGGATAGGGTGAGCCATCGATAACATCATGCCGCCTTCTCCCATTCCGCCCATCATGCCCATGCCTCCTCCTTCGTGATCCATGCCTTTCATGCCGCCACCCATTGACATGCCGCCGTGTTCGCCGTCGGCCTTGTTCGCGGGACTCTTGCTGCCCTGACCATGGTCCATTCCGCCCATCATGCCCATGCCTCCTCCTTTGTGATCCATGCCTTTCATGTCGTCGCCCATCGACATGCTGCCATGTTCGCCGGTATTTTTAGCGGCAACTTTAGATTCAGTGCCATGCTGCATGCCTTTCATCTCATTTTTGCCGCCATGCTCGGATTGTTTGCCGGTTTTGCTTGCAGAATCATGCTGTCCTCCTGCGGGTCCGTGGTCATGGAATATTTTTATTTTTTTGATCGAGCCTAATTTAACTTTTTCAAAATCCAGCACTTTATCCATTGAAAATGATTTTCCATTTAACTGAGGTGCCATGGGCTTTTCAGAAATGGCAATGGGTATAGGTTTGGCTGCATTATCAACATCCTTGATCGTTAAGCGCTCAAAATTGACCAGACGGGAAGGGAGTTCCGGCGAGTCAGATGCTTTAGCGGTAATTTTGAAGGTTGCAATAGGAAACTTGGCGCCTTGTGCCAAGCTACTCATCATGCCACCCATGCCACCCATGCCACCCATGGACATGCCTTCGTGGCCATTTTCCTTATCTCCGGTGGGTTTGGAGCCTTTACCGTGCGCCATCATGCCGCCTTGTTCGCCATGCATTTTTTCATACATGGCAGGCATCGTACCGTTAAATGGCAAACTGTACATAACGAGCTTGGAACCTACTTCGCGGCCACTGAAGTCGAGCCATAAATCGACTCTTTCTCCGGGGGCGAGCATGATATAAGGCCTGGTTTCCGGTTTTTCCAGCAAACAGGCATCGGTGCCGATTGCGGTGAGCGGCGTGCCATCTTCCCAGCCCAATTTATAGATTCTTGAATTGGAGCCGTTTAGTGCTCTAAATCGATAGGCGCGCGTTTTGACAGAAAACTCGGCATCGGCTTTGCCGTTGATGACAATGGTGTCGCCTAGAAACCCCATCATTTTTTGCATCATGCCGTGAACATATTTCAGTTGATTGGCCGTACTGAATTTTCGATCCTGAATAACGAAAGGCAAATCGAATTCGCCTTGAGGCAAGTTCAGGGCTTTTTCTTCATCGTCAGTGACTTTAATCATCCCGGCTAATCCAAAATAAACCTGGTCACCGGTTAATTCATGAGCGTGGGAATGGTAGAAACTGGTGCCCGCCCGGTTCATCACTTCAAATTCATAAACATAGCGTTCGCCGGGTTGAATGGTATACATCGGGTGGCCGTCGCTTTTCTGTGGGACATGCAGGCCATGCCAATGAATAATCGACGGTTCACTCAATTTGTTGTAAAAGAAGACCCGAACCTTTTGGCCTTTGACCAAGTTCAGGATGGGGCCAAGGTAATTGCCCTCCAAATGATGCAATGTCTCAGCAGGTCCTTTGATTAGCTTACCGTAATAGCGTTGTACCTTGGTTTTAGCGCCCTCTTTTAAAATGGATACAAACGCAGGGCGCGCTGTAAACTCAATTTCAATATCGGGATTAAAATTGGGTGAAGGTTCGCTTTTGATCTGATCGGCAGTGGCAAAAGTCAGCCCCGGCAATGAGGCCATTGCCGCCCCAAAAAAGGAATACTGGAGAAACTGGCGTCTTGGGTTGTTAATGGGTGTCTGCATTTTCCTTCCTCTCTTTTTTTTGTTATTGGGGTTTATAAACCCTGTTTAATGATGCGGTCATGCAGGAAACGGTAATTTTTTCCGGAATAAGTTGGCTTTGTTTTGTGACTGCGCACTGATTTGAGCACATAAGCCGGTTTACATGACGCATTAAATAAGCATTCGCTTATGTTTTTGATGATACGCTTATTTTATTCACTTTCAACTTGACGTTAAGCTAAAAAATAAAAAACAGATGTATCTGCTCGCTCCCGCCGATGTCATTGAGTCTAGGTGCTTGCTAAAAGACGCATGAAATCATCTGTGTATCTCTCTGTAACATCCCTTTTGCGGTTTACTGCTGACCGGAGGCTTATTAAATCTTTATTGGGCACGTATCAATTTAATAAAACTGTATTTAAACGAAACGAGTGGATCATCGTCGATATCCTCTCTTGCTGATTCAAGCCAATCCTGCTTGTTAATTTCCGGAAAAAAAGTATCGCCTTCGAATGACTGTTTAACTTCAGTCAGGTAAATAATGTCAGCAATAGGCAGTATAGTCTTGTATAAAGACGCGCCGCCTATGACGAAGACTTCATGTTCATGCTTGCAATGCGCCAATGCGGCATCAGGATCATTGAACATCAGGCAGCCCGGCTGTTGATAAAGGGGGTTGCGTGAAATGATAATGTTGGTTCGGCCGGGTAAAGGCCGGCCAATTGACTCAAAGGTATGGCGGCCCATAATAATAGGTGCGCCCATTGTGATTTTTTTGAAGCGCTTCAGGTCGGCTGACAAATGCCAGGGTAATTGGTTATTGATGCCTATGGCGTTATTGCTGGCCATGGCGACGATGATAGATAGTTTCATGATTTTAACAAGACGGGTTTGATGGATGACTAAAGAGCAAATTTGACATGAAAGACATATTAGTTGTATTTACAGGCGGAACGATAGGGTCTTCAATAACAGAGGGCACTATCGATACCGATCCCGGCAACAGTTACAAGCTGATCGATTTGTACCGAAAAACGCAAGATGCTGAGCAGGCAATTCAGTTTAAATGTCTGCAGCCGCTCCAATTGCTCAGTGAAAATCTCCATCCTTGCGTATGGACGACACTGATCAAAGCAGTAGAAGCGGAACATCCGGAGCAATGGGCGGGGATCATCATCACCCATGGAACCGACACGCTCGCTTATACTGCGGCGGCGCTGGGTTTTTATTTTAACAAAATAACAGTCCCGCTTTTATTGGTGTCCAGTGATTATCCGCTCGATGATAACAGGGCCAACGGCTTGGCTAATTTTGCCTGTGCAGTTGAATATATCAAGCGGCAGATGCGGGCCGGTGTGTTTGTGCCCTACCGCAATCAGTCGGAAACGATGCATATGCATTCAGGGGTCAGATTGGCTTCAAGTTTACAGTTAAGCGGTGATTTTATCAGCGTTCAATTCAAGCATCACCTGGAGTTTGGCGCACAAGGTTTCATAGAGCTGAATGAACAGGGATTTAAGCCCGGCATTACGAATGGGCCAAAGATGCAGCCGGTATTTTCAGATAGCATTATGATGATAAAGCCTTATCCGGGGTTAAATTATTCGCGCCTGGATCTGTCGGGTGTCAGTGCCGTGCTGCATGATTTATATCATTCCGGTACAGCCTGCTCATCGATGCAATGGGGCGCGTCTTGCTCTCTGGTAGCCTTTATCAAGCGCTGTAAACAAGATGGCATCGTTGTTTATCTGGCGCCTGCCATCAAGTCCGAGGCGGCTTACCAAAGTACCTGTGAATTATTGAACGCGGGTGCGAAGATGATCTGGAATATGTCGATTGAGGCCGCTTACGTCAAACTCAGTCTGGCGTTGGGTAATTATGAACATGAGCAGGAAATCAATGACTTTATGGTCAGCGACATTGCAGGAGAACTGCTTTGATTGTGAAGCCGGTCACAGTATTTACTGAGAAGTAGAAACAGTTTGTTTCTTTAATCATGTCCAGATAATCGCAAGACAGGTCTAAAGTGCATTGATTTAAGAGGTTTTGGACGATATAATCTTTTGTGTTTTTGTTCTGGGGTTAAGCGTGGCAGATAATCAATTGTCGTCCATGTCGAAAATATTAACTCTACAGGGCATATTGATAATAGTTACTTCGGCAGGCTTTGCAATTTTCAGAGGGCTACCCTCTGCTTATTCACCTTTTATGGGTGGTATTGTCGCGTTTTTGCCAAACCTGTATTTCATCTTGTGGGTTTTTCGTGCGAACGGGCAAAATGCAAAAAAGATTGTCAATTCTTTTTATGCCGGGGAATCAGGAAAGCTCATTTTGACAGCGCTGCTGTTCTTTTTGATTTTTCAACTCCCAGATATTGAATTTTTACCGCTGTTAACTGGTTATGTTGCAGCATTGTCCGTTTTTTGGTTTGCGCTGATCTTGCGCTGGTAAACACTAAGAGAGAGGAAAAATGGCTACTGAAGCTCATGCAGCCGAAGGGGCAACCGGATATATCATTCACCATTTAACACCGTTAAGTGTGGGTGAAGGTTTTTGGACATTGCACCTGGATACCTTGTTTTTCTCGGCAGCTTTAGGTGGTTTGTTCATCTGGTTTTTTAAACGGGCTGCTGATAAGGCAACTGCGGGTGTGCCGGGGTTGGTACAAAACTTTGTCGAAATGCTGATCGAGTTTGTAGATACTCAGGTAAAAGACAGTTTCCATGGGAAAAGTGAATTAATTTGTCCTCTGGCGCTGACTATTTTCTGCTGGGTCTTTCTATGGAATTTTATGGATTTGTTCCCGGTGGATATTTTGCCGGCGATCGGATCAATGATGGGCATCACTTATCTGAGAGTCGTGCCAAGTACGGATTTAAACGCGACATTCGCGATGTCCATTTCTGTATTTTGTTTGATTATTTTCTACAGCATCAAGGTTAAAGGTCCTTGGGGCTTTGCAAAGGAACTGATGTTTCAGCCTTTCGGTCCCTGGCTGTTACCGTTTAACTTATTGCTGAAAGTCGTCGAGGAAATCGCGAAGCCTATCTCACTGGCTTTACGTTTATTCGGAAACCTGTATGCCGGTGAGCTTATTTTTATCCTTATCGCATTACTGCCATGGTTCATTCAACCCGTTTTGAGTTTTCCGTGGGCAATATTCCATATTTTGATTATCACTTTACAAGCATTTATATTCATGGTTTTGACCATTGTCTACCTGAGTATGGCGCACGAAGATCACTAATATTTTTTTTAACATTCTAATTTTAATCATACGTTTGGAGGTATCATGGAAATTGCATCTTTAATTGCTGACGTACAAGGCATGACTGCAATTGCAGTAGGTCTGGTTTTGGGTATGGGCGCGTTAGGTACTGCGATTGGTTTCGGTTTGCTGGGTGGTAAATTTCTGGAAGGCGCAGCGCGTCAACCTGAAATGGTACCCATGTTACAAGTAAAAATGTTCGTTGTTGCGGGTCTGTTGGACGCGGTAACGATGATTGGTGTTGGTCTTGCGTTGTTCTTTACTTTTGCTAATCCATTTCTGTCTGCGGTTGAAGCAGCGGCTGGTAAGTAACAGAAATCTCCCCACAAACAACAGCAACAAGAGGAACGCATCATGAGTATCAATGCTACTCTGATCGGGCAAATGATTACATTTGCGCTTCTGGTGTGGTTCACCATGAAGTACATTTGGCCCCCACTGTTTCAATCGTTGGAAGAGCGGAAAAAGAAAATAGCCGAAGGCTTGGCTGCTGCCGAAAGAGGTCAGCACGAAATGGAATTGGCGGAGAAAAAAGCACTTGGCGTTTTACGAAATGCTAAAGAGCAGTCTGCCGACATCGTGACGATGGCTCAAAAACGGGCGAACGAGATTGTTGAGGAATCAAAAACAGTTGCCAAGCAGGAAGGTGACCGCTTATTGAATGCAGCCAAGGCACAAATCGATCAAGAATTACAGCAAGCGAAAGAAGGGTTGCGTAAGGAAGTCTCTTCGTTAGCCATAAAAGCGGCGGAGCAGATTTTGAGTGCCGAGATTGACGAAGGCAAGCATCAGGAAATCGTTAGCAAAATTTCTAATCAACTAGGTTAAGCAAAATGAGCGAACTCGCAACGCTGGCAAGACCTTATGCAGAAGCGGTATTCAAGAGAGCAAAGGAAACCGGTACAGCAGCCAAATGGTCTGATTCATTGGCTTTCATTGCCACTGTAATGCGTGATGATGTCATTGCTGAGACCGCGGAAAATCCGAAAATCGGAAGAAATAGATTTTTAAATCTGGTGCTTGATATTTGCCAAGAACAATTAGATCAGGAAGGGCAAAACTTCCTTAAACTACTGGTTCACAACAATAGGATTAAACTCGCGCCCGCAATTGCCCAAATTTACGACCAGCTGAAAGCCGATGATGAAGGTTATATCGATGTTGAAGTTGTTTCTGCGTTTTTTATAGCAGACGAGCAGCTGAATCATCTGACCGCCACATTGGAAAGAAACCTGAAAAAACAGGTACGCATGACTATTTTTATTGATCGTGCACTTATTGGCGGTTTAGTGGTGCGAGCAGGCGATAAGGTGATTGACGGATCCATCAAAGGCCAGCTTCAACAATTAGCAAAGAGGCTCTAAGTCTAGAGTGAGAAACAGAACATGCAATTAAACCCATCTGAAATAAGTGATCTGATCAAAAAGAAGATCGAAAATTTCGACCTGAACGTCGAAGCCCATACAGAAGGTACAGTAGTCAGTGTAACTGACGGTATTGTCAGGATCCATGGTCTTTCAGAAGCAATGCAGGGTGAGATGCTGGAGTTTCCCGGCAACACCTACGGCATGGCGTTAAACCTGGAGAGAGATTCGGTGGGTGCTGTTGTACTCGGTGCCTACCAGCATATTACCGAAGGTGCTACCGTAAAATGTACCGGTAAAATTTTAGAAGTACCCGTAGGCGAAGCCTTGTTAGGGCGTGTTGTGGATGCCTTAGGTAATCCTATCGACGGAAAAGGCGCAATTGAGACCACTGAAACTTCGCCGATTGAAAAAATCGCGCCAGGTGTAATTGCACGTCAATCCGTAGATCAACCGGTTCAGTTAGGGTTGAAGTCAATCGATGCGATGATTCCGGTTGGCCGCGGGCAACGGGAATTGATCATTGGTGACCGTCAAACAGGTAAAACAGCCATTGCGGTAGATGCCATCATCAACCAGAAAGGTACAGGCATCAAATGTATCTATGTGGCTATCGGTCAAAAACGTTCGTCAATTGCTAACGTAGTCAGAAAATTAGAAGAGCACGGTGCAATGGAACATACGATTGTCGTTGCGGCATCGGCTTCCGAATCTGCAGCGCTTCAGTTTATTGCGCCTTATACCGGCTGCTCAATGGGCGAATATTTCCGGGATCGTGGTGAAGATGCACTCATCATTTATGATGACTTGACCAAACAGGCCTGGGCTTATCGTCAAGTTTCATTGTTGTTACGCAGACCACCCGGTCGTGAAGCTTATCCTGGCGATGTGTTTTACCTGCATTCGCGTTTATTGGAAAGAGCTGCACGTATCAATGCCGCGGAAGTTGAAAAACTGACCAATGGTCAGGTAAAAGGCAAAACCGGTTCTTTGACTGCTTTACCGATTATCGAAACGCAAGGCGGTGACGTATCGGCATTCGTACCAACTAACGTGATTTCAATCACTGACGGCCAGATATTTTTGGAAACCAACCTGTTCAATTCAGGTATCAGACCTGCAGTAAATGCCGGCTTATCGGTATCACGGGTCGGTGGCGCAGCACAAACCAAAATCATCAAGAAGCTCGGTGGCGGTATCCGTCTGGATTTGGCTCAATACCGTGAATTAGCGGCATTTGCTCAGTTTGCATCTGATCTGGATGAAAACACAAAAAAACAGATTGAAAGAGGCCAACGGGTAACCGAATTGATGAAACAAAATCAATACGCCCCGATGTCAGTCGCGCAAATGGCGATATCGTTGTTTGCTGCGAACGAAGGCTATCTGGACACGGTTGATGTAAAGAAGGTACTTGATTTCGAATCGGCATTACAAGGCTACATGAAAGCCGAGCATGCTGCGTTGATGCAAAAAATCAACGATACAGGCGATTTCAATGATGAGATAAAACAAGGAATGAAGGACGCGATAGAAGCCTTTATTAAAACTCATACCTGGTAATAGGTCGTCAAATGGCTGTTGGTAAAGAAATACGTACAAAGATCGTCAGTATTAAAAATACTCAGAAGATCACACGGGCGATGGAAATGGTCGCGACGAGTAAAATGCGTAAAACCCGGGACAGAATGCAGGCCACCCGTCCTTATTCTAAAAAAATAAGCCGGATCATCAGGCATTTAGCTCATGCTAACCCAGAATACAAGCATCCTTTTCTGATTACCCGTGATGTCAAGAGGGTAGGTGTTATTGTCATAACATCTGACCGGGGATTGTGCGGAGGCTTGAACTCCAACCTGTTCAGGATGGCGTTAAAACAATTATCGCTTTGGGAAAAAGATCAGATAGAAGTTGATGTTTGTGCGATAGGAAGCAAGGGCTCCGCATTGTTTAGCCGCTTAAGCGCTGCTAATTTGGTAGGACAGGTTGCCAAATTGGGCGATATACCTCATTTAAGCGACATCATCGGTACCATCAAGATTATGCTGGATGCCTACAATGATGGACGGATTGATGAACTCCATTTAATCAGTAATGAGTTTGTCAACACAATGACCCAGAAACCAACGATAGAAAAATTGTTACCGATCGTAGCAACTGAATTGGAAGTGGACTTGAAAAGTCATTGGGATTACATCTACGAACCTGATGCAAAGGAATTGTTGGATAGCTTATTGACGCGGTATGTTGAATCGATCGTCTATCAAGGTTTAGTCGAAAACAATGCTTGTGAACAAGCTGCAAGAATGATCGCCATGAAAAGCGCATCGGACAATGCTGGAAATCTTATCAGCGAATTGCAGCTCATTTACAACAAAGCTCGACAAGCCGCTATCACTCAGGAAATTTCAGAAATTGTTGCCGGTGCTGCAGCCGTTTAAACCAAATTAAAGCGACACAAAGTTAAGAGGACCACATAATGAGTCTGGGTAAGATTGTACAGATTATCGGAGCGGTTGTTGACGTGGAATTTCCACGCGAAAACTTGCCAAAAGTGTATGACGCACTGAATGTTGAAGAATATGGACTGACACTGGAAGTACAGCAGCAATTAGGTGACGGCGTAGTCAGAACCATTGCGATGGGTACAACCGACGGTCTGAAAAGAGGCTTGGCGGTCAATAATACACATGCAGCAATTTCTGTCCCAGTCGGACAAGAAACCTTGGGTCGTATTATGAATGTGTTGGGTGAGCCGATTGATGAAAAAGGCCCCATCGGCGAAAAAGTAAAATGGGGTATTCATCGTGAAGCGCCCCGTTACGACGAACAAGCAGCGGCAACCGAGTTACTTGAAACAGGTATCAAAGTTATCGACTTGGTCTGCCCTTTCACAAAAGGCGGTAAAGTTGGTTTGTTTGGCGGAGCCGGGGTTGGTAAAACCGTCAACATGATGGAACTGATCCGTAACATCGCTATCGAGCACAGCGGTTATTCCGTGTTTGCCGGTGTCGGAGAAAGAACCCGGGAAGGAAACGATTTTTATCACGAAATGACCGATTCGAATGTAATCGACAAAGTTTCGCTGGTATACGGACAAATGAACGAGCCGCCAGGAAACAGGCTGCGAGTTGCGTTAACAGGTCTGACCATGGCGGAGTATTTCCGTGATGAAGGCCGTGACGTTCTATTCTTCGTGGATAACATTTACCGTTATACTCTGGCTGGTACTGAGGTATCGGCCTTGTTGGGACGGATGCCTTCAGCGGTAGGTTATCAGCCAACGCTGGCAGAAGAAATGGGCGTCTTGCAAGAGCGTATTACTTCAACCAAAACCGGTTCTATCACGTCTATCCAGGCGGTCTATGTTCCCGCTGACGATTTGACCGACCCATCGCCTGCAACGACTTTCGCTCACTTGGACGCAACCGTCGTATTATCACGTCAGATTGCTGAATTGGGTATTTATCCTGCAATCGATCCGTTGGATTCTACCAGCCGCCAGTTAGACCCATTAGTTATTGGTCAAGAGCATTACGATGTAGCCAGAAGCGTACAAGGTATTTTGCAACGCTACAAAGAGTTACGCGACATTATCGCCATTTTGGGTATGGACGAGTTATCTGAAGAAGATAAATTGACAGTATCCAGAGCGCGCAAGATCCAGCGTTTCTTGTCCCAACCGTTCTTTGTTGCGGAAGTATTTACCGGTTCACCAGGAAAATACGTGTCGCTGAAAGATACGATTGCCGGATTTAAAGGCATTATCGATGGTGAATACGACCAAATTCCGGAACAAGCGTTCTATATGGTCGGAACCATTGATGAAGCGTTAGAAAAAGCAAAATCACTCAAAAGTTAATTAATCAGGTATAACCGAGATGACAATGACAGTTCATGTGGATATCGTGAGTGCAGAAAAGGAAATCTTTTCTGGTGCAGCGGAAATGGTATTTGCTCCTGCAGAGCTCGGTGAAGTGGGTATTGCTCCACGTCATGCCCCTTTGATTACTAAATTAAAACCTGGTGAAGTCAGGGTTAAAGTCAGTGAAACAGAAAGTTATCCTTTTTATGTGTCGGGTGGTTTGCTGGAAGTGCAGCCTCATTTGGTGACGATTTTGACGGATACAGCTATTCGAGCTAAAGATATCGATGAAGCTGCCGTGCTTGAAGCTAAAGCAAGAGCGGAAGAAGCCTTGGCCGACAAATCCGGAAAAATCGACTATGCTACAGCTCAAGCTCAGTTACTTGAGGCGATGATGCAGCTTAAAACATTAGACCGGCTCAGAAAAAGAGGCGGATAACTGACAATGGGCCCAGCCCAAAATCAAAGCCCGGTAACGTTGATACGTTGTCGGGCTTTTTTTGTTTAAAGGATACGAGAATGAAATTAACGACAGTCATACTGGCCGCAGGCAAAGGCACTCGAATGCGTTCTGCCATGCCGAAAATATTGCATAAAATTGCCAACCGGCCATTATTGGAACATGTTTACGACATGAGCCGTGAGCTTGACAATAATGAAATCAAAATTATCTATGGTCATGGCGGCGATCAGGTCTTGGAGACGCTAAAGCATTTAGAGGCAGAATGGACCGAACAAAAAGAACAGTTAGGCACCGGCCATGCTGTTCAACAGGTTCAATCTCAAATTGCAGATGAAGCCATTGTCCTGATTTTGTATGGAGATGTGCCGTTACTAAAACTAAACACCGTTCAAAAATTATTGGAAGGTGCCCGTGAGTCGTTGGCTTTGCTTACCGTGACATTGGCAAACCCCAGCGGATATGGGCGGATTGTTAGAAATGAACTTAATAAAGTCGTCAAAATAGTTGAAGAAAAAGATGCCGCCGCCGCCCAAAAAACAATTAATGAAGTCAATACCGGCATTTTGGCGGTGCGGGGCGGACTGCTCAAATCGTGGCTGTCCCGTTTAGAGAACAATAACGCGCAAAAGGAGTATTACCTGACCGATGTTATTGAGATGGCCGTCAATGATGGCTTTGAGATTGTAACGTCGCAGCCGGCAACGGAAGACGAGGTCCTAGGTGTCAATAATCGACTGCAGCTGGCTCACCTGGAAAGAGTCTTCCAAAAAGAGCAAGCCGAAAATCTGATGGCGGAAGGCGTTACTCTGGCCGATCCCGCGCGTTTTGAAGTCAGAGGCCACGTTGAAAAATTAGGTATCGATATAGAAATTGACATCAACGTTATTTTGGAAGGCTCAATCAACCTGGGCAATAATGTAAAAATTGGCGCCAACTGCATTATTAAAAATGCCATCATTCATGATGACGTCGAAATTTTACCCAATTGCATCATAGAAGACGCAGAAGTTGGCCGCGGGAGTCGGGTCGGTCCCTTCGCACGGTTAAGACCACAAGCCCTATTGGCAGATAATGTGCATATTGGTAATTTCGTAGAAATTAAAAAGACCAAGATTGCGACAGGGAGCAAGGTCAATCATTTAAGCTATATCGGCGATAGCGTGATAGGAAGCCATGTCAACATCGGAGCGGGAACGATTACCTGCAATTACGATGGCGTAAATAAGTTCCAGACTATAATTGGTGATAACGCGTTTATTGGTTCGAATTCGCAATTGGTTGCACCGGTTTCGATCGGCAACAACGCAACCATCGGTGCCGGATCGACGATTACCAAAGACACGCCCGATGGACAGTTGACGTTGGCGCGAGCCAAACAAATTACAATAGCTTCCTGGCAAAGGCCGGTAAAAAAGGAGAAATAATATGTGCGGAATTGTGGGTGCTGTAGCACAAAGGAATGTTGTTCCTATTTTGATAGAAGGGCTGAAAAGGCTTGAATACAGGGGTTACGACTCTGCCGGGCTAGCGGTTATCGAAGACAATACACTTTACAGAAAGCGAGCCTTGGGCAAGGTAAAAGGCCTTGAAGCAATGATTGCCGAAGATGCCATTCAAGGCTTCATCGGAATTGCTCACACCCGCTGGGCAACGCATGGCAAACCCAGCACAGCCAATGCGCATCCTCACATTTGCAGGGAAAAAGTAGCCGTCGTACACAACGGCATCATTGAAAATCACGAACACCTGAGAAGTCAGCAAAAAACTGATGGCTATGAATTTACCTCGGAAACGGATACTGAAGTGATAGTCAACGAAATCTACAGTCAGATGGAAACTACGCCTGATCTGTTGGAGGCAGTAAAAGCCACGATAACAAAATTAGAAGGCGCCTATGCGCTGGGCGTGATCAGCTATACCCAACCCAACAAACTGATCGTTTGCCGTAAAGGTAGCCCATTGGTGATTGGCATTGGAATAGGCGAGCATTTCATCGCTTCGGACGTCGCAGCGCTATTGCCGGTGACACAGCGATTTATCTTTCTGGAAGATGGCGATATTGCCGAATTGACCATCGAAAGCGTAGTGATTTTCGATAAAGACGGCAACCGCGTGGAAAGACCGGTCAAAGAAAGTCAGCTAAAAGCCGATGCAGTTGAAAAAGGCACTTATCGGCACTACATGCTCAAAGAAATTTATGATCAGCCCTGGGCAATTTCCGAAACCCTGGAAGGCCGGTTTATCGATAACCGCTTACAGGACAATGCTTTCGGACATAATGCTCCGGAGATTTTCAATCAAGTAAAAGCGATACAAATACTGGCGTGCGGAACCAGTTATCACGCAGGTCTGGTGGCTAAATACTGGTTTGAAAAATTAGCCCGAGTGCCATGCAATATCGAAGTTGCCAGTGAATTTAGGTACAGAAAGCCGGTTATTGCTCCGGACACATTGGTCGTCACTATCTCTCAATCCGGCGAAACTGCCGATACCCTGGCCGCACTGCAGGAAGCGAAAAAACTCGGTGCCAAATTTTCATTGGCTATCTGTAACGTGCCAGAGAGTTCGTTAATCCGCGAATCGGATTTAGTGATGATGACCCGCGCAGGTCCGGAAATCGGAGTTGCTTCAACCAAAGCCTTTACCACTCAACTGGTAACGCTGATGTTACTGGTCATCGCAATAGGCAGGCGATTCAGCTTAAGCGAGGAACTGGAAAATAAAATTGCCTCACAGTTATTCAGTTTGCCAGGAAAGATCGAAGAAGTACTGAAGTTAGACGATGTTATCAATGTTCTGGCAGAACAATTTGCAGAAAAGCAGCATGCCCTATTTTTAGGCCGCGGCACGCATTACCCAATTGCAATGGAAGGTGCACTGAAATTGAAAGAAATTTCCTACATTCATGCCGAAGCGTATCCTGCCGGGGAATTAAAACATGGTCCGTTAGCGTTGATTGATGCCGAGATGCCGGTCATCACCGTAGCGCCCAACAACAGTCTGCTGGACAAACTGAAATCCAATATTCAAGAAGTGAGCGCCCGTGGGGGACAGTTGATCGTATTCATGGACGAGTCGCTGGTAACTCAACCGGATGTTAATGTTCAGATAGTCAAGATTCCTTCTGTCGATAATGAAATTTCACCGATTATCTATACAATTCCATTGCAACTTTTGTCATACCACGTTGCCGTCTTAAAAGGCACGGATGTCGATCAACCCAGGAACCTGGCAAAATCAGTTACTGTTGAATAACGATCGGTTTTATCGGATGTTTGTTTGTAACTTTAAAATAAAGAATCATACTGATCGATAAGCCCGTCATGCCCGTCTGGAAACGGGCATCCAGTGCCATGGATGGTAAACTTCGAGCTATCCATGTGACCTGGATTCCGGCAATCCCTGCCGGAAAGACGTTGTTGCTGAAGCATCTTTATAATCAAGATGACTTTTGAAAACTTTTAGGGGATTTTCATCTTAGATTGGTGAAGCCCAAACTTTGAAAAGTAAGTACGCATTAAATTACTCAACCCCCAACGCCTTAAACACAGCATCCACCGGATCAGAATAAAAACTGGTTTGGAATTTGGCGAATAATTCACCTCTGACCGTTGGAATATCGGTGACGCTGGCCATTGGCAGTAATATGCGTTTGGCTCCCGAATCAAAAGCCATCTGCAGTGTTTCCGCTAAGTTTTCTACTGGGATGATGTTTCCGCCCAGCGTCATCGTACCCAACACAACCATCTGGCTTTGGACCGATTTATTCAGTACGCCTGAGCAAAAGGCAATAAACCCGGCCAGGGTCAAGGTCAGCGAAGGGCCGCTATTGTGCAATTCAATTAAATGCAGGTGATAGTCGTGGTCTGCAGCTTTAGCGGAGCCGCTGACTCTGGCGATATTGCCTTTATAGTAATCAAATCCGACTTTGATCGCTTCCTTCGCCTGGGTGTTGCTGCCAAACCCAGATAGGTTCAGTTTGCCGTTGCCCGCGGTCATCTGTGTTTCAATTCTGAATAAACCTAAATGCCCCTTCATCCCTTGGGAAATGGTATGTAATACCCCAGGCTTTAAACCCCCTTCAGAAATCAGCTTGTCGCCGCCTTGCTCCGGCACATTCACAAACGTTTCTTCCATGGTGTCCTGATCGATATAGCTAAAATGGACGTCGAAAAACTCCATGCCGCCAATCTTTTTTAATTGTTCTTTAACGCGACGACGCGTTTCCAGCGCATATTCAAGACATTGAGCAACAGCGGCCTTGTCGTAATCACCATGAGGGTAGAGCAGCTTTAATAAGCCCGATACCGTGCGCCTGACGGCAATGGTATCGCGCTGATTCAGGTTGTTGCCCAGCTTGAAGTATTTATCGATCGCATCGGAAAAACTGCGTTTACGCATTTCCCGCATATATTCAGCCAGGTAATCGACAATCAATCCATAGTGATTAGTAAAGAACTCGGGCCGCATTTTGGGAATTTCCCAGCCGGGAATATAGGCATGGAATCGGTCAAAAAATGCCGTATCAATCATGACATCCGGAAAGGGCGTTAATAAGTGACTGGTTTTAACCAAGGTATCAACCGATTGATTGATGTTGCCGACAAACACCATGCTGGCAGAAGCCACCACTGAATCACGACCTCTGGCGAAGGATCCCGAAGCCATAAAGTCTTTCATGATCTGTATGCCGTCTTTATCCTTAAACGAGATACCGGCCACCTCATCAAACGCAACCACATCCCATAAGCCGACCAGACCAATCGATTGTCGTCCCAGATTATAAAAAAGATTGGCAACCGTTGTTTGCCCCCCGGAAATCAAAATGCTGTTGGGACTGACTTCCTTGTAAATATGGCTTTTACCGGTGCCACGCGGCCCCAACTCGCAGACATTGTAATTGTTCTCAACAAACGGAATCATCCGAGCAAGCAAATGCCATTTGGCCCGCTCATTAAAATGTGTGGGTTCCATGCCGGTTGAGCGCAGCAATACCTCCAGCCATTGCTCGGCAGTAAATGCCTTACGGCCTTCAAACAGCACCTCCATATCCATATTGGGCATTTGGATGGGTTTTAATTCGGTGATTTGGAAAGGTGATCCCGCTTGGCCTTCCTCAAAAAAATACTGCATTGAGATAATGCACCAGATGCCTCCGGCCAACAGCTTCTCAAATTCTTTGACGTTCCGGTCAGAGATTTCAACACCTTTAACACCCAGATTGGACAAAATGGCTTCATAAACATCACGCCGCTCATTCAGCTTGACGGTGACTTTATCAATGACCTTGTAGGTGCCGCTTTCCCTGATTTTAGATTTAATCTTCTCGGCTTCATCCGGACGCACATAGTTATCGGCCAAAATGCGCTTAACATTCTTTAAGCCTGCCTCAATGGTGGCTTCATCGTCGCTCGCACAATACATCCCGAGCAAGTATTCCAATACATACACCGGAACATTCGCCCCTTCTTTGATCAGCTTGGTTAAATCCTTGCGAACCACCTTGCCGGCGAAGTTGTCGTTTAACAGCCTATCCAGACTCTTATCCGCGTCGGCAGTATTTGCAGTATCGTTCATCATCAATCCTAGAAATCGTTGCTGAATGCCAAATCAACCTTCAGCGGCACACGCAGCATTTCCACTTTGGTTGAGGCATCACGGACAATCAGGTAATAGTCTTTGTTTCTATCATAAGAGCCCGATAACACAGTGAGCAGCAATGAGCGTTTCCGTTCATCCAACAACTGAGAGGCGCTATCAAAGGTGACCGTCTGTTCATTACTGATGGGCTTGTCGCCATCACGCAAAGAGATCACCACGGAACGAGGTAAGACCCGTTCAGAGACTGCCTCGTTCTGAATAAACTCAAAACGCTGGGTATTGGTGACCACCTTATTGGAGGCACCTAATAAACTGATACTCACCGGCTTGGTTTTGGCTAATGCCGATTCACTCTCCCTGACCGCAATGACTGGAACAATTATCTCTTGTGGCATCGCGCTACCATGTACAAATCTTGCACCCCCCGCAAAATGAAAGCGGTTGGCACCTTTGGGTACCCAGAAATCAAGACTACCTTCGGGTTCGGTACCTGCCGTCAATGCGGTATTGCCTGACCAGGCCTTATCGTTAGCACCCAGGCCTTGTCCCAATAAATAACGCTTTTTCGCACGTAAGGTGCCTTCGGGTTTTTCAGCAAGCGCGGATTTATCGGCCTCTTCAAGCGCCGACTCCTGATAAATAAAGCCGTGGTCTGCCGTCACCAACACATTCGAACCATTCAGGCTGTTAACGATAAAGCTCACCAATTGGGCCAGCTCTGTGACGGTATCCGCAGCGGCTTCAAAGGTTTTGGTTTCGGAGGATTGTTTATCACCAATCAAATCGATGCGGTCGTGGTAGATATAAATCAGTTGGCGATCACGCACGAATTCCCGGCCTTTATCTTTACCCAATGCCAATAAGTCTTCGGCTTTAATGGCAACCCCGGCATGCCCTGCCAAATAAGCACTGCGTTGTTCCATTGACGATACCGGTTTGCCATCGGCCATCAGATCCAGATTGCTATTGATTTTATAAGCCAGAGTTTGATGCGGTAGTAAAGAGGCCATACCCAAACCGGTATAACTGGGCAGTACCCCTAACAGACTTGATAGCTTGGCTTTAAGGCGACTCTTGCTATTGATTACTTGTACCAATTCTTCTGCCACTTCAAAGCGAAATGCATCAGAGATGATCACATAAATTCGTTTAGTCCCATCATCCGATAAAGGCGAAACCACTTCCCTGAAGAAGCGTTGCTGATTGATGATGCCGGGTATTTGCCAAGTAGAAAGTAAGCCCGCATCGCCTTCCAAAACCTTGGCCCAGGCAGAACTTAATTGCGGGATAAACCAACCGGAATAGGTGGCTTCAATGCGCTGGCTTAATTCATGCAAAACCGCCCAGCCCATGGGTTCAACCAATTCAGTTGCCCGGTTAAAATGCCGATACAGCTGATCAAAACGAAACAGCTCAGTTTGATAACAGGTAACACCTGCCTCTGCAGAAACAAAACTAAAGCCATCCTTGTATTGGGTTTTTAGCGTCAAAAAATGCGTTGCCGCTTCCAGGGCATCGTAACTGGCTGCCAAAGCACGACTCAAATCATTGGCACTGGCCAGAATCGGGTTTGCCCAATGACCATCCCGGCGCCTCGCAATCAAGGTAAATACAGCATCCATTGCCGCACCGGCACCGCTCAAAATTCTATCTTTCAAATCACTGATGATACGGCGTTCCACTTCTTCAAACGTCATCACCTCAGACAAGTCATCGGCGGATAAACCGCCCAATACCAAACCTAATTCCAGGTCTCGACCGACAACAGCAGTGATCAAGTTGTAGCTGGTATAGTGTGATAAATCAGAACGCCACCGGGAAGAAAACACCGACGCATTGGCGGCCAGGTTACGGTCAGGCAGCATAAAATGCTTCAAGGATTCAGCAGGCTCACCACTCAATGAACGACCAAAATCAGTCACCAGAATGCGAAACAGCAAATCACGCAAACTGCGTTCATCCTCGGCGTAACCCAAATGGATCTTGGCAAGCAGCCAAAATGCTTCGCTTAAATCATTGGCAACAATGTCCTGCCAGAGCTTCGGTTGGGTATTTAGATCAACCTCACCATCGTTAATCAATGCAGCAAACAAGCGTTGCAGAATAGAAAACAGTTCCGGCTGATCGGCACGCGTCAATACGGCCAGCATCTTACGATCAAGATCATCGGCGTTATCGGTAGCAACCACTAAACGTTTCAAACGCTCAACCCGGTCTTTGGCCCGCAAAAACTTGGCCCGTGCTTTTAAATGATCGCGCAAGGTTTGCGATGCCAAGCCTAAATCATCCAGCAGGATCGAAGTTGAATCGGCCTTAAACGACTTACTGCGTAGCCGAATATCCAATAACCAATCATGGTTGGGATCAGGCTCGGGTTGCGGGCTATACAACAACCAACGCGAATCCGGCTGACGCTCGATATCGATTTTGATTTTTAGCGCGGGCAGCTCATCTAAACGAACCAGATTAACCTTATCCAGAGCTAGATTGTTTATGGTCGATGAAAACTCGCCATCGACATCATGCCAGAACACAATGGCATGCGAGGCGAACAAGGCGTTTAGGGAATCGGTGATACGTTGAAGACTCATACCAATCTCGATGTATAAAACCCAACGATCAAAGACAACCGAGTACCGATTTTAGTCATCTAATCGACCTTAGTCTCGGTAACCTGGGAAATATTAATATCGGTATCCGAAACCACTCGTCCACCGATAGAGTAATAATTGGGAATGCCCAATGCACGATTGGTCGTTTGGGCGCGGTGCACCGCGACATTACCAATCGCCATCATGTCCATAGCCTGACGTAATACCTCGGGGTCGGTAACGGGTTCAAACGTGTGTTGTTTCATAGTGATTCCAACGATTCGATAAATTGGTTGAGTTGATCCGGGTCGGTGGCCGTGACTTGCTGAGCTTTACCGGTCGCTAACAGCTCAAAACCTTCCCCGGTATTGGCAAACAACTGCCAGCTAGTCGCCGTCAGGCGATAATGATGCCAAAACATATAGCGGGAACGTACAAAGCGGCGACGAACATCCACATCCGGCACATGATGGCCGCCTTGCGCAACCCGCTCGCGAATGCGGGCGATGCACAACTCCGGGCTGTCCAGGGTGACGAATACCACACTGATACGATAGCCGGCTTGCCGGGCTTGTGCGATATGCCGCTCCAATCCCTTGCCGGACAACGTGGATTCGACGATGCGGGATTCCCCGGCAGCAATGGCCTCGCTCAATCGATTAACGAACTGCTTGCCCGCCGAAACCTTGGCCAATAATGGATCGTCTGGCGACAGTTCCAAGGCAATGCTATCAGCACCGAGATAGTCTATGGCATAACGACGCCCGTACTCCTCGGCAAAAGTCGATTTACCACTGCCATTCGGGCCGCCAACGATCACCAAATGTCGCTCAGTCATCGCCGGTGCCCCCAGTCACTGCCTTAACCTCTGCCAACAAATCACCAAACTTGCCGTAGTTTACTTTTACGCCGTCATCCAGGTCGAGCTGGATGCGGAGGTCGGCGTAGTGGCGGAGTTTTTCGTCGTAGGCGAGTAGTTCGACGTGTTTTTTCTTGAGTTTTTCAATGTCCTTGTTCAGCTTGTTGCGGGATGCGTTGGAGTCGGCTGCGGCGGCGTCTTTTTCCAGCATTTCGATGCGGGACTGGATTTTGCCGGTGAGCGGGACCACGTATTCGGCGCGCATGCGGGCCAGGGTGCCTTCGTGGTAGCGGTGCAGGTAGACCAGTGCCTGGAATGCACCTTGTTTGCCGCTGGAAAACAGCCAGTAAATCGGGCGTTTTTTGTAGGTTTGCAGGTGGTCTTTAAAGAAGCTGCCGGCAATGTAGCGGCGGATGGTTTCGACAGGTGTTTCGTTGCCTTTTTGACCCAAGCTTTCCGCCAGCCAGGCGGTGTTTTCATCCAGCGTTTCTGCATTCCATACCGCCACTAAAAATTCCTGGATGCGATTGGCGGCATCGTCTTCAAACCAGAGTTCGTCGGTAATCGGCACAATGCCATCCTTGTCGGCGGGGAAAGTATGGTAGCGGTCAGGGTCGAAACTGACATTATCCGCGTGGGCGTAAATTAAACCCGGCTCGTCGAGGCTGTAACGTCCCATCATACAGCCGATAGCGTAGGAAATTAGCCGCTGGCAGTCTTTTTCGCGGTCGGCACGGGCGAGAGTAATCTGCTCTTCGGGGACTTCGGGGGAGAGTTCGTCTTGCAGGCAGTAGGCTTCGATGAACAGGCGGTTGTTTTCTTCTTCCAAGCGTTGCATTTCAGCAATGGCGGCACGGCTTTGTGTTTGCCATTGGTTGAAGCATTGTTCAAGGCTGGTTGATGCGTAGGTTGGGTTAGCGGCTTTATCGCGTAACCCAACATCGGTGGCTTCGATTTGTTGGGTTACGCTATCGCTAACCCAACCTACGGGCTCAAGTTTGGTTGGGTTAGCGGTTTCTAGTGTGTTGTGTTTATTGCTGATTAGTCGGTTTTTATTAAAATCCCACGAAATTTCATAATTGTTCCAATCGCTTTTAGCGATTTCAATAGCTTCGCTAAAAATTCTTGAAGAATTCTCGAGCAATTCAGTATTTATGATTATTGGTAATGAACCAATACTACCTGCTTCGATATTGAGCGTTTGACTAACTATCTGGGCGAAATAATCTGCAACACGAGAACAAAGAAAACAAAGAATAAGTTTTAAATCCTCGTTATCTTCAACATATAAAGAAGAACCGCCAGTAATCGGAATAAACCCAAGAGGCGAATATCTAACGCCAAAGCATGATGAACTTACGGCAGTCCATGTAATGCATTCGTTGAAATACCTTTCTCGACTACGAGGAAAACAGCCTCCGCTTCCAAGTAGCTCACGACCTTCATTTTCCCAATTAACCAGAAATTCTGCATTTCCATACCATCGCTGAAATTCTCCGCCTTTGTTAGCTGGAAACCATTTCATATCTGATTGTGATGCTCGTTGCCCACTAGGAATAGCAAGTCCAACTTTAGAAATACTTACTTCAGTCCAAAACCTCAAAAATCTTGCATTATCTCCGGTAGTCATTCCAACTCTAGGCTTTGAAATATTTGATAAGCATGTATTTTCTGAGAAAAGATTTCGAACTTTATCACCAACCCAATAAGCCAGTGGATTACCTGGAATTTTCTTGAAATCATCCTGCGACGTTGCATCAAACCTATTATGTCCAGAACGCAAAGCCCTTTCTTTTTGTTCTTCTTGTCCCTCAACCAAGTGGAAAAACACTGGCTTGTAATTGTTGAAATACCGACCCTGCAACACAAACGCCGTAGTTTGAACAACTTCACCAGAAATCTCGCCAAAAGCCCTCGCACCTAAATGAGTCATCGTGACGATAGTACGGTTTTCCAACAGCTTTTCTCGCATCGCTTGATAAGACGACAAAAACATCCAGCTCTGCATCGTCACCATGCTATTAAAGCCGCTGGGTTTGCACCAACCAAAACCACGCTCGATAAACATCGCAAACAAATCAGATTTGCTATCGGGGAATGTGCGCTTTGCGTATTCCTTCAACGCCGCATTCATGCCTTTGCCGCCCATATACGGCGGATTCGCCACCACTGCGTCAAACTGCATCCCCAAAATCTGTGCTTGCCGCACCAATGGCAACAGATTCAATGCAGCTTCTTGTGCAATCAGGTCGCCAGATTGGACAGCCAACTGCAAACCGGCATCCATCGTTGACAGTTGTGCATTCAAATCGGGTGGAATTTGAATCAGCGAGCCGAAAGTTTTGGCGTAGGCAAAGGTATCGATGAGTTGGCGGATTTGAGGTGCTTCGACAGGCGTAGGTTGGGTTAGCGGCTTTATCGCGTAACCCAACGTTTGGGCGTCAGAATTGCCATCAACGCTGCTTGTTGGGTTACGTCCTCCGCTGTGCTGCGGGCTAACCCAACCTACGAAAGCGGCCAGGGCTTGGGTTATTTCATCGGCATCCAGGCCTTTGCTTTCCTGTAAGGCCAGCACATTCAACTTGGGCGAGTTGTCGAACAAACGCCTGTCATCGGCGCGGGCTTTCATCAACAAGGCAAAGCCAGCCAGTTGTGCGGCGCGGTCATCAATGTCTAAGCCAAAGAGGTTCTTTTCCAGAATCAGGCGGGGAATGCTGCGGGCTTGGTAACCGCGTTCCAGATAAATCGCCTTTAATACTTCGTAGGCTTCTACCAAAATATGGCCGGAACCGCAGGCGGGGTCTAGGACGGTGATGGTTTCCGGATTCAGAATTCCCCTCACCCCCAGCCCCTCTCTCTCAGGGAGAAAGGAGTCTTCCGCGATTCGGGTTTGAATCAAGGCATCGAGCTGGGCTTGTACTTCCGGCGTTTGTTCGGCAGGTTCGATGTAATACGGCCATTGGGTGTTTAATATCGATGCCGGGTTGGCCATCAGCCACAAGCGGCCAATGCTGTTTTGCACCAGGTATTGCACGATCCAGTTAGGCGTAAAAAGCTGGGTAGCGGCGGGAATGTCCTCGGATTTAACGACTTTGCCGATGACCTGATCTTTTTTCTCGCTGATGTAAAACTGATACAGCCAGCCGATGATTTCTACTTGTTGCCAGTCTTCTTCCGGGATGGTGGTCACCAGTTTGGCGATGACCGAATCGGTCAGTAATAAGTTGTCGGGCAGCAGCAGTTCGGTTTCATTGTCGATGCGCTCGAACAGAAAAGGCATGACCCTGGATAGCGCATTACATTGAGCAATTAACGTTAAGCGGTACAGTTCGCCGTCTTGATCTCCTGCCAATTTGAGTTCAACCACCTGTTGATGGTTAAGATCGGGGAGATCGCGGTTTTGTGCCAGTTCCGGCGCTGTATTAAGGATTTCCGGCAAACCGCCTGCACGACTGGACAGCACCCGATAACCGTGGCTGAGGTAATCGTGGATTTCCATGTAGCGCAACGCGGCAAAGCGGTTAAACCAGGTGTAAGCCACCGCTTCCAGGGTTTGGCTAAAGCCATCCTTTTCAATCAGGGCAATCAGGTGGTCACGTTGACGGCTGATTTTGGCAGGCCAGGATTGCCCGGCAATGATGACTAAATCACCGCTTTTTTCGGCAGGGGCAATGGTGAGCTGGCCGTTGTGTTCCGCCAGACCCAGTCGATGCGCACGGGCAGTGACGGCAGCGATAAAGTCTTTACGGGCCTGCGGGGCGTAGGCTTTGAGTTTGGCTTTGTTCACTCCGAGTGTCCCCAGTCCTCGGCAGAAAGTGTGTTCATGACATCACCCAATTCTTTGACCCGTCCGGCAAAATGTGGCGGTGGTATTCGCTTGCGAACGGGTTGGGAGGGTGTTATTTCATCCAGTGTCAATAGCACCACTTCAATGCGATGATGCTGCATGGCTTTAGGGATGGGGATAAATTCGGGGGCATCTTCATAGATTTGACGAAAGGCACTCATTGGCTAACTCCTTTAAGATTTATTTTGCTCGGCATACAGTTCAGCACTTGCATCTTCGACCTGGCGACTGAATTGCTTGAAAAAATCCGGCCATGTCGATGCTGTTTTAATTCGGTGGCGGGTTTATCAAGGTATACGGGTCTTACCTTCATTCCCTGTAGTCCTGCAAAAGCAAAATCCGGCCTAGGCTTTGGGCTTTTCGGTAGTATTTCTCATCAGCCGTGATGAGTGTCGTACCCGGTGTTTCGAGAGCGACAGCGTGAAATAGCGTGTCGAAAGTATGATGATTAAGTTCTATAGACAACGAACAAGCGGTTGCATAGCTTTTGCTGGTTTCGACCCGATGAAAGTCCATATTCAGTAAATCAGTCAGATTCTCACCGGCCTTTTCAGGCCGCAAGCGCGTCAGTACGCCGATGACCTCGGTAATAAAATGCGGTGGTTGATAGCATTCAATTTCACCCACCAGAACTCGGTCCAGAATTTGCAGCGCTTCTTGCACATGACGTTCTTCCGCCTTGAGCGGCAGAAACCATTTAATGGCGACGCTGGTATCGATGACATACCGGGTCACGAACGAAGCTCTTCACGCGCCGCTCGAATTTCTTCTTCAGTAACCGGTTCTGTTTCCGCACGTCTGGCCAAAATGTTAGCGATGGCTTCGCGATGGCGTTGTTTGCGGGCGGCACGCTCGACCGCTTCCATCATCAACTCGGCGATGACGGCGCTTTTGTTTTGACCTTGGTAGGCGGCATTAAATGCGTCTTTAATTTCATCCGGTACGCTGTAGTTGACGGTGGCCATAGTGCGCTCCTAATGTTGTTGAAAATTTCAACAAATTATTGCGCGTTGTTGTTGAAAGCGCAATTATTTGTCATCGTTAGTTCTACTTTGTCAGATGAGAAGAAAGACCGTCATACCCGCCGGGAAGCGGGTATCCAGTGCCATGGATGGCGAGCTTCGGTCATGTGAAACCTGAAATCTTACAAAGTAGAATTAGTTTCAATCAATCCGCGCTCTTTTGCCTTCTTTTAACACGGCTAATAAGGCCTGCTTTAACTTGGCAAGGTAAGCATCAACTTCAGCTTCGGTTTCCAGATAGGATTTTACGCCAAGAGTTTGAGCCCGGATGACGGTAATCGGTTTTTGTTGTGGGGTAACTGATTGGCTATAAGGCGTGCCTGTGCCTGGTGTTCCGGGTTGTAGGTCTGTAACGCCTGGCGTCGGTTGTTTTTGGGCAGCTGCAATGGTGTCCATCGCGGTATCTAGTTGGTTACCTGCCTGTTCCGCCAGATAACGAATCTTGGGGATGCTGTTTAATCCGGCAACACTGATTTTGAGTTTTTGGGTCGGCAGTAGCGCTTTGTTGCGCAAAGGGTCATCGGCTTTAACCTGAGCCAGTGCGGTACCGATTTCAGTGAGCTTTTGGTCAATGCTTAATAAGGCGGCTTCTCTTTCGACGGCAGCCAGTCGTTCATTGACGGCTTCCACTGAACTGAGCAGGGCATCGATACGGTTAATCTGACTATACGGCGTGGGGTTGTCCCGTATCGCGAGCAATTCTTTGATGGCATTGGCGGCACCTGCATCTTGCTGGAGTGCTTCCTTGTTGTCTTCAAAGCCCGCCATGGCTTCCAGCATGCGTTGCCATGTGGCAAGCTGAGTTTTATAAAAGCTGAGCACATCATGAATTTCATCGGCGAGATCCAGCCAGTCGTTTTTACCGGTAAGCAAGGTGTCGATGAATTCGTAACTGTCACGGATGGCGAGTTGTTTGCCTATTTTTGTAACGGCCTGTTCAATGACCGGTTTGCCTGGGTAATATTTGCCGGCAGCACTATGGACGTAGCTTTTAAGTTCGGATTGCCAGGACAGTAAACTGTCGCGGGTATCGGAGACCAAGCCGTCTTCATCTTCTCTGGGTAATTTAGAAAACAACTCGCGGTGTAAGTCACGTGCACGTTTGAGCGAAACACTATCGGCTGATTTACGTTTGAGGAGGGAGACCTGTCTGAATCGAACGGATTTGGTTAAGGGGTCGATAGCCGCACGCGGATCAATATCAGCGCCTTCCAGCATCAATTTAATCTCACCGGCCATATAAAGCCGGGCAATCAGCAAGACGATTTCCCACTCCGGTTTCCAGCCCCAAGGTATCCCGCTAAACCGATCCACAACATCCGACAGCAAAACGCGATTTTCCGAAGCCGCCAGTAACAGGTATTGGCGTAATTCGTTGAGCGCCAGGGGATTGATTTCTTCGTTATTGGTATCCAAAGAAGTTTGGGCAACATCATCTGTGGTGAGCACGGCTTTGATTTCAGCAACCGGGTCAGCACAGCGGTATTTAAGGTAAGGCAGTTTGCTGTAAGTGTTGGCGATCAGGTAATTGATCAGCTCATCTAACAATGTGGTCGGGTGTAAGCCTGCTTTGATGTCGGGCTTTTGCCCTAAGACATAGAAATCACCCGTGGACATAAGTGTACTGAGTTGATCCACGAGTCGGGTTTTACGTTCGCGGTTTTCATCTTTACGATCTGTCAGGATGCGTTTTAACGACGGCGTAGCTTGACCTGCTTTGGGACTGATGATGTATTTTTCGATTTGCAGGTACAGGGTGAGTTCCTGGAACAGTCGTTGACCTTCCGCCATGCGCAATATGGCACGGCCGGTGCCTTCGGCACTGCGCATGATGCAGGTGGCTTCCTGCATTCTTTCATAGTCATCGCCCAAGGGGCTGAGCACTTCCAGCGTTAAGGCTTGATTGGCGGTTTTCCAGGGGGCACCATCGATGAGGCGATTAAACTCGTAGTCACCTTTGGTGTCTCTGTGCCGCACTTTAACTTGGCTTTTGAGGATGTCTTCGAAGATTAACTCAGACAGCAAGCGGGTTCTTTCTGATGATGAGACTTCGACATGGCCCAGTTCGCGGGCGACATCGCGCTCTTCATTGGTCAGGAAAAACCATAAGTCGCCATTACGGCTGATTAACTGTTGTTGTTCTAATCGAGCTAAAGATTCTTGAAGTTTACGCTTGAGATTGAGTTTATCGGCATCGACTTCATTAACACACAGCGTTGCCAGATTGTCGATGGTGGGCTTGACCGTTTCGGAGATATAGCGAATCAGGAACAAAGCCTTGAGCAACTGGGTGTCATAAGGTTCTAAGGCATCATTATAAGGCGCTTGGTCAATCGAGCGTTTGGCGATGCTATCAATGAAGCTTTCGATGGACGGATAAAAATCATAAAGCGGTATCAGGGCATTAATGGGTTTACCGGCATTTTGCACAGCCGCAGACTGGAAGGCATCCAATAAGGAGCGCTCGCCCCGGGAGAGATGTTTACCGGTGGCACCGACTTTACGAATCGACTCGAAGATTTTTTGCAGTAATTGAAATTGATACGGAGCAAAGGGATAGTACGCTACAAATTCAGCAGTATCTCGGTAACCCGGTAAGTTAACGGCATTGCCGACAAAGGACAGCTGGTTGTTGATAATGTCGCCTTTTTGGGCAAAGGTATCGCGCAAAGCCACATGCGCTTGTTCGGTTTTGGCCAGCAGGCGCTCACCAATGACTTCGTCGGTGTTGGAACTTGCCAATGAGAGTCGGGTATGGAAACGGGCCTGGATCTTGGAAAAATCTTGTGATCGGGCTTTGTTAGCTTCGCCAATTGCAGCATCGATGTCTTCCTGGCTGGTAACAATCACCCAAGCGCGACCTTGGCAAAGCGTGCCCAATTGCTCAATGATGGTTTGCAGGCTGAGCATCAATTGGGTGTTATCGCCGATAAACTGCCCGACTTCATCGACCAGAAAAATCACGCGATGGTCGGCAGGTTTGGTTTCCAGGTAATCACGAATCAATTTTGCGAAGCTTTCTATGTTGATGCGGTAATCATCACGGGCGTTATCAAACCAACGACCGGCAGACTCAATGCTCATGTTGAGGGATTGAGCCAGGGCGGCCATAACGTCATCACGCAGAAAATCTACGGCATCACGCTCTTGGTGCCAGGCAGTGCCATTTTGAGCCTGAAAAGCGGTTTTGAAGGTCTCGTAAGCACCTTTGGAAATCAGATAACGTTCCATTTCGGCAATATGCGGTGCATCCCCGCAAAGCCCGAGTTTTTCGTTAAAGACGCGCAGAAACACTTGGACGATAGCGTCGCGATCGGTTTTGGTATCGGCCTTGGCATCAATGTTAAAGAGCATGACATCCGCGGTGCCTTTGATGGCTTTATGGATATCTGCCAAGAGCATTGCATCCTTAATCTTGTGCTCGTCAAAAAAGTCAGCGGCCTTTTTGTGCGTGCCGGTTTTGGGATCAATGGCTTCAATGTTTTCCAGTAAATAGGAAAGAATTTTGATGTAATGCGACTTACCCGAGCCGAAAAAACCGGATACCCATACACCCATGCGTGCAGTGATAGTCGAGTCTTTGGGCTGTTCTGCGGCGGCCAGATAAGCATCGAAAAACTTCCGGAAGTATCCGGTGAGCTGTTTGGTGACAACGTATTCTTCCAATTCCTGCCAGATGCTTTCGGCGTCTAATTGATCAGCTTTGATGACGCCATTGATCGGGCGATCAATCGGTTTGGTGAATAAATCCCTTATTTCCATGGAGTTCTCTTGTTAATCAGCTGTGTTATTGCACTTCGGGAACCAACCGGAAGGCACGATAATAATGATCTTCGGATAATTTGTTGAACAAGCGTAGTGAATAGCCGTCATATCGGCCAGGGTACAACATCAATAATGGTGTTCTGCCGACCAAAGGGTGGAGTGCTGAAAGCAAAGTATGCGTTCTGAGCATAGGATAAGCACTGCCCACTCCGGAGAGGATTAAAACATCAATGTTACCCAGGTCGACTAAAGACACGATTTTTATTGCCAATTTATCTTCTTTGAGCACCGGACGCAAAGCTGCCATGACCGCCTCATCCCCTTTGCTGCGCTGCATTTCGATGGCTTTATCGAGCAGATTACGCTCTTGAAGCAATTGGATGACCAGTTCAAATAAATTGATCACTCCGGCTCTAACAGGCGGCTGGGACTTATTCAGGCTGGTGAGAATGGTTCTGGATAGAAAGTCGCGCATTTCCATTTCCCGTTCAGGCGGGTAATCAAAAATCCAAAAGCCGATTTCGTTACCCAGTCCCTTACTGTTTAAGAAATCATCAGAACTGATTTTTGGCAGAATTTGATTGAGTCGCTCCTCGAAAGTCAGCGCCATTATGCGCGCTCCAAACGTTCCAAAAGTGTTGAGTCTCCATGTGATGTTAGATAGCGGTGAACATCAGGATGTAACGATTGCGGAGTAAGTTTCATACTGCGTGTGCTTTCAAGATATTTGGCCTCTACTAATATGCGACGGACAACCTCGAATAGTTTAACCTGTGTTGAAGCTGACCACTTACTGATTGACGAATCTCTGTGTGCACATTCGATTAGAAACCCTTCCCAATCACCCGATGTGATGGCCAGATTTAAACGGCGCTGGTGGTCGATATAGACATCGGAGATAAAGTCCGCCAATAGCTGGCTATGCTTAACTGCTGCAACCAGTAATAATTGAACAGCCACTTCTTGCTCACGATTGACAATCATTTCCCATGCAGCGCTATCCATTGTATTTAACCTTTTCCTGATTAATTGGGCTTGACGCAAAGCCGTGGCAGGCGCTTTCTTTTGTAATAGATTATCTTCGACCAACGCCCGTCTCCAGGTAATCTCATCTGGGTGAGTCAACAAAAATGCGGCTATGCGGCGGCTTTCTAGGGGCATAAGCGAACCTGCAGATATTTCTGCGTTGTAAGTGGTCACAGGTTATATCCATAACAGGTTGTTGGGAAAGGCCGGTCGATAGGGTTAACAATCAATCTATAGTGGTATATTTGAATTATAAGAGCAATATGAAGCGTATAAAAAGGTTATGAATCGAGTCATTGATTTTCCTGATTAGCAAGCTGTTTCAGCAAAATCCATAAGCCCGTCATGCTCGTCTGGAAACGGGCATCCAGTGCCATGGAGGGTAAGCCTCGTGCTATCCATGTGACTTGGATTCGCTTACGCGGTCTAACGGCTCCGGTAATCCATGCCGGAATGACGGTGTTGATTTACTTTCAACTACTAACCGTTCATCAAAGTCCTGCATTCGCCCCGTCAAAGGATTGGAGCGGATTAAAAAATCCGCCCCGCACCAAGGCCCATACTTTGATCAGACAGCAGACTTCCTCTGTTTGCCAAAGCCCAGCAAACCCAACATCGCTGAACCCATAAACCAAACGGCAGCTGGAAGTGGCACCGGTGCCGGCACTGAAGAGGCAATGGCACCAATATCGACAGCGACTTGACCCAGACTTGAATGAGGGCCACTGCCAAAATTAAATACATAGTTGCCGTTTGCGGAAGGCTGGTCCAAATCCCAATAAAGCAGATGTTGAACCAGGTCGACCGTACCGAAACTACTCGCATAATTCGGGTCGGAGAATTGAGTAGCACTGAATGTAGGCGTCAAACCGTTCATCTTAATGGCAGAATAATTCAACTGAGTACCCCAGGTTTCAACTTGCAATACAGCTCGGATTATCTCGCCAACTACTGAACCAGCCACTTCAACTTGATAAGACTGCGGCACAGAAAAACTGTACAAGTTACCGGTACCCGCCGCAAAAGTACCCGGACTCCAACTGATATAAGCCTTACTGGTATTAGCACTCCCCGCATCGGGAGCCGCATTGCGCAGCCCAGCATAAGAAGCATCGTCAAAGGTATCCCACTCTGCATAAAGCGTCCCGGAATCGCCTCTTGTCCAGCCACCCCAAGAAGCTTGTTGCGGAGTATCAAAGCCATAGCCTGCCGCATAAGGATTTGGGCCGTTTGTAAAATCTGCCGTAGCAAGACCGGATACAACAGACAAAGCTGTGCTAAAAGTCAGTTTTGTTAAAATATTCATAAGGTGTTTCCTTTTTATTGTTAAGACCCTACTCCTCGCCGCGAAAACGCAGGGCTGGTTGATTTGCTCTTGATAAACGCCACATTTCAGTCCCTAACTGTCAATCCGCGGCCTGGAGAGAGGTAGAATCGGCTACGGCGAAGCGTTGTAAAATCTGTTCCTCGCTATTTTGCTTCCTCGGTGCTGGCTAGATCCGGGTAATCGATAGCAGCCTCCTTCCTTGTTGAAGTGCTAACCGGGCGAAAATCGGTCACATAGCGGTATTGCTTGCCGCAATGAAGAATCACTTCCTTTTGTCCGCGTTTGAGAATACGCATCTCCACTCGAAGATCGGCATAACCCTCATGAGTAAAAAGTTCATCGAAAAGGGACGACAATTTTTTTTTGATATCTTTGCAAGCCGTAGTCATGTATTTCCTCAAAAAGCAGCTTTGATTGTGATTCCGGCATTGCGTCCCGGACGAGAGTAACGTTCCCAAAGATCGGCATTGGCAAAAGTACCCAAATTCGAATGTGGGCCGCCGGAGCGGGTATTGACGTCTTCCCAGTCGATATAGGTTTTATCCAGAATATTGAACACGCCGGCATTGATTGCAACATGGTCGTTGAACCGGTAATACGCATTAAAATCGACAACGCCGTAGCCGGACGTCAAAAACTGCGCATCTTCCGGCACAGTATCCGGGTCTTTTGCGCTGACCAGCGTCAGCATCAGTTCCGCCCCCCAGTATCCCGAAACTTCGTCATACCGCAGCCCTACCACGCCTTTCATCGGGCTGATAGTGCGTAAAGCAATATCATTGACGGTGCCGGTATCCAGATTCCTGCCTTCCGCATAAGAGCCGCTCAGGATCAAGCTGGCGCCGGATAATGGCGTGTAAAAACTGTCCAGATGAAGTTCGCTTTTAAACTCCACGCCTTGAATTCTCAGTTTGTCATCGCTGTTGACCTCCTGAAAAGTCAGGAACCCACCGTATTCCGAGCAAGAATTAGTCACTGTCGGCGCACACAGCGTGTCTGAAAATAAAAAGTTTTTATACTCATTACGGAAAAAGGTCAGATCAAAGAATCCGGCCGAACCTTTTCCTCGCAAACCTATCTCGACACCGGTACTGGTTTCAGGTTTTAAATTGAGATTCGGCAAACTTTGGTAACCGGCGACCGTATTGACGAAACCGGAATTGGCATCGGAAAAGTTGGGCCCCCTAAAACCTTCGGCATATTGACCGTGAATCGCAAACATATCGGTTAAATGGAACAATGCGCCGAACTTGGGTAAAAATTGATGCTCACTGATCTCCAGCGGAAAAATACCCTCCGACGATTTTTCAAATAAAGCATCCGGCTCCGGAGAAAGTTTGTAAAACTCCAGTCGTCCACCCGGAATAAGCTCAATCCGCTGGTCTAATAGTGAAACTGTATCCTGCACGTATACACCGGCTTTAGTTAGGGTGCTGGCCGGAAAATCACGCAACGGAAATGTTTCCACCGTTACTGTCTTGGATACTTGACCGGGTTTAAATCGTCCGTTTGCTGTCCCGCTGGTATAGGTCATGCTGCCATCGCGTTTTTGAATGATATCGTTCTGACTGTATTGTCCACCGTACTCCAGTGCATGATTTAAAAAGCCGGTCGAAAATTGTTTACCGAAACGAATTTCACCGCCGGTATCATCGTTATCGAAACTGAATATGCGATTGATCAGATGACGGCCTTCCAGAACCCGGTTACCGGTACGATCTTGATCGGTAATTTGAGTGGTTGCAGACTTTTGTCGGTAAGCCCGCCAGAACAAAGAATCGAATAATGCAAAATCGATTCTATCCAGCGTATGATCCAATGAAATCCGCCAGCGCGTTTGGCTATCATTGGTTATCAAGCTGTGCACAAACCGATTCGAAAAATCCAGGTCCCGGGCGTGCAGGGCATCAATCTCCGATTGACTGTGCAGCCATTCACCCGTTAATCGCAGCACATTATTTTCGTCAAACCGGTAGAGCAATTTGCTCAAAACGTTATAAATTTCATTATCCTGGGGACTGGGGGCGGTACGCCTTGGATTTAATTCTTTGTTATCGCCTTGCGTGTCGGTTTCACTGCTTTCGGAATGTGTAAACAGCAGCATGCTTTCGAAACCCAAGGCAGCGCCAGCCAGTGTTGCGGTCTTAAGGAAACTTTTATCGGTACTGTTATAACCGAGCTTGGTGTCGGCATAATAATCGTTGCCGAATAAATCGAGATAATCGCGTGGATCTTTTGTGACGAAACTGACTGTTCCACCCAAGGCATCGCCGCCGTATTGCGCTGATCCTGATCCGCGCACAATATCCACCGATTTTAGCGCATCCATATCAACCATATTACGGGTTGCCGAGGCAAACGAGCCGATTGAAAAAGCATCGGGCAGCCGCACGCCGTCGATTTGCATCAGTACCCGGTTACCTCCCAATCCACGGATATTGAAGCCGGTCGCCCCAAAACGCTGTGGATCATTGCCGACATTCACTCCGGGCTCATATCGGATTAAATCCTTGATGTTGCGGACCAGCCTTTTTTCAATCGTTTCCGCATTTATAGAAGATATCGTTCCGGGCATATCCAAAGGATCAACCGGTCGAGCCGCCTCAATAACCATGCCATCCAATTTAAGTACAGGGTCCAATGGTGATTGCACCTGGGCCGATACCTGTGCAGTATGCAAGGCGGCATAAGCGAACACACAATGCTCTCCCAAGATCATTACCTTGTCCCACCGCACAGAAGCACAATAGCTTTTCATAGAACAGGAAATCATCCTGCAAATTGTGGCTCTGTCCATGAATTGATGGGATTAGTGAAGAATGACAGAGTCTTGTTTTTTATGTCTGGCGGCCCTGCGTTCCAATAACAGTTGCGTTGCTTGTTGCCAATGCTCCAGCAACTGTAAATACATAGCCAACGAGTTGGGGCTGCCTGAATTTCGGGTGTAAGAAACCAGCCATTGGAGATGACTAACGATCATGTGTGCAATTTTTGGACACTGATGTCCACCAATAAACTGCGTCATAAGCAAGCAGGTTTTTGCATGCATTTGCTCTAATTCCTGCTTAACAATTGATATTTCATGGCTATCTGACATGCCGACCTCAATCGCAAGTAATCAAATATTAATGCGGGCAGTCATTGCATGAAAATAAAAGCTTCTGTAAACCCGCGGCTTATGATGGGGAGTTAAAAACACATCACGATACTAATGATAATGATTCTTATTTGTAAGTCAAGAAAAGAATGCCTTCTCTCTTTTTGTGCAGTCAATATTGAGATCACCTTGATAGCCATTCTCGTGAGCCACTCTTTTCAGAATGATGATTCTTCGATACTTGTAATTTCAGCGCAGGTTGAGCTGTATGATTTTCGCAACCCAACGATTAATGCCATGACCTTGAAATGTTGGGTTAGCTATCACCCAGCACAGTCTAGTTTGTCTGCTTTGCTGAGCATGTCGCGTGATTTGGCACAGGGGAAACGCATTAAAATAATCAAAATATCAATAGGTTATCCGGTTGCTTAGAACTCATAGTCAATTTGGTTTAGCTTATGGTGGCCCGCTCTGGG
>JGI24123J20310_1000186_pt1 | contig 47432 bp, 33 predicted proteins | sample SubbioCR12Aug_5A_FD_20310 | JGI IMG/M metagenome (IMG submission 20310)
GACTAAAATTTCATACAGCCTGATCGAGTAACTGCTTTTGAATTGGGCCACATATTTCAACTTATATGCGGTAAATTTCTGGGATAATTGTGATAGATAGGGAATGATTTCAGGGGAAAAATACAAAGTGATTTTCCCTTCATTTTTTACGTATTCCTTACGATAGATCCAGCGCATTTCGCTATCTTCACCATCGATCTTGATGGAACGGTTATAAAGCTTATCGACAGCCGACTTCATGTCACGATAAGCATTGCTCCTGTCCAATCCCATTAGATCAACAATCTCGCTTGCAACTACGTGAAATTTATTTTCAGGTTGCAAGGTGCCCTTGGAGTCAATCTGACTGATACAAGCAAGCAAAACCCGCTGTTCTGACAAGGACAGGGTATAAGATGCCTCTATGATTTTGTTGTCTTTAACGACAACCAGATGATCGTTGGCCAAGGTCAGCAACTAAATAGGGAAAAATATATTATTTTTTCCCTTTATACAGTCAATTACTCCCTTCATCAACCAAAAAAAACGATTATTAGAAATATAGAGGGCAAAAAATCAGACCCATGGGGAAATAAAAGGAAATATTTCATTATCTTTCCTTTAATGCAGTCAATTACTCCCTTTAAAGGGTCAATCCCTCCCCTTGTAAAAGTCAATCCCTCCCTTTTCAACAGTCAATTACTCCCTTTATAGCGGTCATTTTCTCCCTAAATCTATGCTTTAGCCCTTTATTTACAAGGCCTGCAACGCCCTTAAAAAACATAAAAAAGAAAAAATATAAAAAAAGGGGTTGTAACGATCAATTTGTCGTCATATGAATTAATCACAACTCCTCTTCGTCGATTTCAAAAGATGAAAAATCAGGAACGCGCTGTTGCATTGATTCCGGCCAATTAACTGTAGCGGCCCGATAACATAAATCACAGGAACCGATTACATCCATTTTTCGGGATCACATTAGCTGATAATATCGGAGCACTCCAGCCCACATTAATTGAGAACAGCCCGATAACATCCGCCAGGAACCACATTAACTGAGAATGAATAAGAGGCACGCCGAAAGCCGCACGCAGGCCCCGATGACGGCCTCATTATACGAATGGATTGAACACGGACACTTGAAAGCGTTCAAAATCACGGATGTTTCGGGTGACTACAGTAAGCTTGTGCACAAGCGCACTGGCCGCGATCATAGCATCTTCATAGACCGTGTCCGACTGACGGTGCATCAGTTTCGCCCATAGCCGAAAGGTCAAAGCGTCCATGGGCAATACATTATAGGTAGCTCCCACCTGATCGGCCCATGCCTCTATATCCGCAGCCTTGGCAGGGTCTTGCTCGCGTGTGATTTCAATGCCTGCTTGGATTTCACCGAGTGTCACAGCAGACAGGTAAAGTTCAGCATCGGCTACGCCTTCGATCCACGCTACTACCGCCCCATGGGGGCGAACCTTGCGCAACTCCGAAACAACATTGGTATCAAGAAGGAACATGACGACCTTACAGCTCAACGGACTTTCGACGCTTTGCCCGTCCGCGCTGAGGCAAATCAAAGTCGGCGCGGCCCACGTCGGACATTAGTAACTCCTTGAGTGAGGGGCGTGCGGTATTATTCAGGCGCTTCCATTCGGCGATAGGCACGAGTACAGCGGTTTCTGTCCCGCGACGGGTCACTACCTGCGGCCCTTCTTTTACACAGGTATCCAGTAATTCACTGAAACGGGCTTTAGCGTCTTGTACCGGCCAAATTTTCATAATAAACCTCTGTTGACTAGGCATATGACTAGTCTATCAACCTTTTTTCTGCACCTCAAGCAGTTCGACAAAACGATCGTTTTGTCGAACGCCGGAAGCAAAGCCATTTTCCGTCGAAATCAGTCTATTGTCAGTGCAGAATACTGGTTCGATGAAACAGCGTTCTATTTACTATTCTGTGATGAGTATAATAAACGATTATCAGGCTCCGAGAACTATCTATGAATATTGGTTATGCTCGCGTCAGCACCCGAGATCAAACTGTTACGCTTCAGGTTGATGCGCTGACGGCGGTGGGATGCGGCAAGGTTTATAGGGGTTAATTAACCAAAAGAACGGTTTGTCCCGGCATCCATCTGGAGCCCTTGGTATCACTGGCTTGCAGCCGAAAAATCGATTTCAAAATCGCCAATCAGTTTTTTGATAACTTCTTGAATAGTAAGAAGACTTACCCGGTTGTAAAATTCATACTTGCCAATGAAGTTAATATGCTGCCAGGCAACGGGCGAAAAACGCAGTATTTCTTTGGCCTTGTCTGGGTGTACGGCTCGATAATGCTGATGAAGTTCCGACAAAATGGTCGCATTATAGAAAATCACCGCATTGGCAATAAGCCGAATGGATTCGGCATTGATGTCGAGTTCAATTTCAGTTTTTCCATTGAGCATTCTCCCGCCGCTGACTTTAGAAATAGTGGAGCTTAACTGTTGGTAGGATTCGCCACGGTTCAACGAGCCTTGCACCACTTCGCGAATTTCCTTGCTATCGATATAATCCAGCAAATAGTCGGTCATGATGATTTCATCAAAGGCAATCAAGGCTTTTAGGGTCTCTGTGGAAGAACCCCCTTAACGGCTACTGGAATGAAATTTTGAAATTCTATGGTGCGTTACGTACCTTTATGCAGAATAACCCCACTTAGGGGCAGTTCAAAGGTACCCGCGCTCATCAAGGTGAAATGTTTGAAAAATGATCATTAGTTGCCAATTATCAATACTCCACCTTAAAGCTCGGACTCTCCTCCGGCCGACTATTGCGCTTGTCGTAAAGCCGTGTAGTAGAGACGTTAGCGTGGCCTAGCCACTCCTGGACTTTGGCAATATCGGCTTTGTTATCTAGCGCATTGGTCGCGGCCGTTGCGCGAAGCGAGTGCACGCAAAAGCCGTGGGTATCGAGTGTAATGCCAACCTGTTTGGCGTAACACATGACAACATCGCGATACACCGAACGCGGATTGAGTGATTTGGTCAGATCGCCGGTGGTATTGTTTTTCACCGGTCGATACAAAGCCCCTTCCAGATCCGCACCATGGCCTGCCGTTTCCAGATACTCAGCGATCAAGCGTTGGGTTTTCGGTTCCACCGGCACAAAGCGTTCCTTTTTGCGTTTGCCATGGACATGAAACATCATCACGCCACTGCGACGCTGATAATCTTTTACGCGTAGATTGCACAATTCCTGGCGGCGTAAACCATGGTAGAGCAGGGTAGCCAAAATGGCCCGGTCACGTTGTCCTTTTACCGTGTCTTCCGGAGGAGCCTCCAAGAGCTGTCTGGCCTGGTCGTTACTCAATGCCGGAGTTTTGCCTTCATTATTATTGGCCGCCGGTCGCTTAACGCCTTTGACCGGATTATGAGTCACGGCGTTTTTCTCACATAAATACTCAAAGAGGGAAGACAGGGCAGAGAGCTTTCGGCGGATGGTGGCGTCAGAGAATTTTTTCTCTTCAATAGTTTTTCGCCAGGCAATGACATGTGACCGGGTGACAATTCGGAATTCAGCCGGATTGTGAATACCGGCAAAGTGCGCGAAACCGCGGATGTCGTTTTGATAGGCCTTGCGGGTTTTTTCAGAACTGAGGTTGGCGAACCATTCGAGTTCCGGCGGCACGTCGGCTAACTGCTGAAACTGTTTCGCGGTCAGTGCGCGTTCCGGATTTTTGAGCAACAAGTCGGTCATGCGCTTATACCTTATATAGTGGTGCAAATGAGGCAGGATTTTGGGTGTGTTTTTTAGGTCCTATAAAATACATTATAGGACCTAAAGTGGGCGGCGCAAAAGCTAAAACTTCACTGACGTTCCCTTGGGAAAATGCCGCCGTCTATGCTAGGGTATTTAAAAGTACTACCTTTAAATAACAAGGCGCTCACTATGGCAACATCTGTTAAACTCGATGCGGAGTTGAAAAGTCGAATTCAGAATCTGGCTGATCTGCGGCACCGATCATCGCATTGGATTATGCGCGAAGCCATTCGCGACTATGTTGAACGCGAAGAATCCAAAGAAAGTTTCAAACAAGAAGCCTTGTCGGCTTGGCAGGCTTATCAAGAAACGGGCAAACATATCACGGGCCAAGAAGTGCGTCATTGGCTGAGCACCTGGGGTACAGAGCATGAGCAAGAGATTCCCGAGGGCCACGAATAAGGATTACCGAAGGAGCAGCACAAGGTTTGGAACGCTGTCGCCTCTTTTTAGCAGAAAAAAATCCTTTGGCTGCGGCTAGAGCCGCGCGGGCAATTTCACAGCGATTTGAGCGCCTAGAAAAAGAACCCGAAATCGGCAAGCCGTGGGATGATCTACCAGAATTACGTGAATTACTCATTCAATTCGGCGATTCCGGTTTTGTGGCACTCATATCGCTATGAACCGGATGATAATGCTCTTTATGTACTTGCCTTTCGTCACCAGAAAGAAGCGGGGTATTAATTAGGGTGACCTTAAGGATTCGTGCGAAGATGGGCAATAGCGGATAATCTCATGTGTTCCGTGGCTCGAAGGTTAGCAAACGACCCATTTTTGCCGGTCGCGCTTCTCCAAAGCTGCCTGTCAGCCAATCCAAACGCTGTAAACTGGATGTCTCCAAAGCAGTCATTGGCGACCTCACCCTATCGGCCAACAGCCGACGATCGTCTGGCATCAAACTTAGTTCTCTGTGCGACTGGTACCAGTCTAATACCGGTCATTGAGAGCTCGGTCGGAATTTAATTTTTACCACTTTCAGTATCCGATTTTCCAGTTAAATAAACCAGTGGTTTTTAAAAAAAAAGATAAAAAATAATTATTGGTCAACTTGGCAGTTATTTACTGGCAAAGCTTTAATTGCAGTCGCCAGATCGAAAATATCAGGAAAAATAATCTTTTGTTAAACTTCTCTCTGAATTAAAGTGTTTATCCCGCTATTGGTTCCCGTTTGCTGGCATGTCCAATTCACCCGGCTGTGACCCAATAGGGTGCCGGTGGTGGAAGCAAGATCGATCATGGAAACCTGATAGTCGCCAATAGCGCGCCCTATAGAACGCTTGCCAGCCAGGTGCTTGTTGTTGAATTCTCTGAGGGCAAGCACACAGTCATGATTGCTCTCCTGCTTGGCGACCCATTTTTTATGCTTATCAACATCAATAAAAATAATCTTTTCATTGTTTCATTAAGCTCTCTCGATTTTGTCCCAAAAAGACACAAAAGTTATTCATTTTATAATTGGCCATTTTTAATTTAAAGCAGTATTGTGAACGAGATCAGCTGTCAACGCCTGGGTGATAGCTATAAGTACCGTAGACCCTTGAATCTCTGTGAACTCTGAGGTTCAAGATTGCTTTTATCAGGTTTAAGGCCTCTGCTGACCCAACATTTCCGGGGTAATCAGGGTAACGCCTTTTTGGGTCACATGAAACCGTTTGCCGTCCTCGGCCGGGTTCAAACCTACGGTTAATTCGTCCGGAATCCGGCAGTACTTGTCCACTACGACGCGCTTCAGCGTGACATGGCGGCCCACGAGGACTTCGGGCAGGATGACCGAGTCTTCGATTTGGCTGTAACTTCCGACCCGCACCTTGGTGAACAGCAGCGAACGAAGCACTGTTGCGCCGCTGACGATACAGCCGCCCGAAACCAGTGAATCCCAGGCTTGCCCGCGATGACCGTCATCGTTGAAGACGAACTTGGCCGGCGGAAAATGGTAGCTGGCGCTCCAGATCGGCCAGTCGTCGTCGTACAGATTGAGATCGGGAACGTCTTGGGTTAGATTCAGGTTGGCCTCCCAGTAAGCGTCCACGGTGCCAACATCTCGCCAGTAGGGCTCATTGCCCACCATGTTCACGCAACTATTGGTGAAGCAGTGAGCGAAAACGCGTGCATGCGGCACCAGGTAGGGAATCATATCCTTGCCGAAATCGTGGCCGGATGTACTGTCCTGAGCGTCCCGTCTCAACTGATCATACAAAAACCGGGCATTGAATACATAGATGCCCATGCTCGCCAGCGCCCTGTCCGGCTGGCTAGGTATCGGCGTCGGCTGCTCGGGTTTTTCCTGGAAATCGACGATCCGCCCCTCATCGTTCACACCCATCACGCCGAATGCCCTGGCTTCGGCCAGCGGTACCTCGATGCAGGCAATGGTCAGGTCTGCAGCCTTTGCCACATGATCTGCCAACAGCCTGCCGTAGTCCATTTTGTAGACGTGATCGCCGCCCAGGATCAGCACGTAATCTGGATGATTGGGACGCAGGATATCCAGATTCTGAAAAATTGCGTCGGCAGTGCCAAGATACCAGTTTTCGTCGAGCCGTTTCTGCGCCGGGATCACGTCTATGAATTCATTCAGATTGGCGGGTAGAAAACTCCAGCCGCGCTGGACATGACGAATCAGGCTGTGCGCCTTGTATTGAGTCACGACGCCAATGCGCCGGATTCCCGAATTAACGCAGTTGGAAAGCGCAAAGTCGATGATGCGCAGTTTTCCACCGAACGGCACTGCGGGTTTAGCACGCCAATCCGTGAGCTGCTCGAGGCGACTGCCGCGTCCGCCCGCGAGCACTATGGCATAGGTGTTTCGGGTGATGGCGCTGACGAAGCGCGGGTTAGCTTCACCCTCGACCGGATAGTAATCGGAGTCTAGGCATTCGGATGCGGTCGTCATGGGTTTCTCTTAAGGTCAAAAATCGTTCAAAAAGCCCGGCTTCGATTGAAGCCCGCCGGAAGCGCAGGGATTATTTTGCCAGGATTTTTCTCTAAAACAGTTTTTCAAGTTCCAAAATACCAAACAGGCCGACACCGATGGCGAAAACTACCGTTGGGCGCTTTACTGAGACAATTTACGCACTTCGTGGGATTTGGAAAAATCGGAACCCACACTAATTATGAAGCTAGTTACCTCCTCGAAATCAAGCTCTGATTTCACGACCTTGGATTCATGGACAATCACCGTGAAGCCGTTGGTGGGGTTCGGCGAGGTCGGAATGTAAAGCACATAGCGGTCACCCTCCCGGTTGGTCACGTAGGCAGGTACCCATACGCCGTCCTTAGGGTATTCCACGTAGACCACTTCTCGCATGCTCTTTTCCCCTTGACCCCGGAACATGTCGATCACTTTCTTGCTGACACGATAGATGCTATTCAGAAACGGCACCCGTTCGATGAGCAGATCAAACAGGGAAATGATAAGTGACTGCCTGCGTTTGCTCAGTTCGTGCCCGATGTATGCCAATAGTCCATAGATGACGATAAATACAGCAGCAGTGATCCAATAGTGTCCCACCCATTCCCTGATATCGAAGACGGATTGCAGAACAAAAGTGACCAGCCAGATGAATATCTGCATGACGATATAGATGGGAAGGATCGCGAACGCTCCGACCAGGAAGTGATTGAGCGAGGTTTTCACGGAATGTAATAGTTGTTCAGTCATTGAGTAAGCTCCAGTGGTTTTTCAGAATAAGGTTAACGGCAACCTAAAGTGGACCCCGAAATCCGGACAGTAGTTTAAGCTATACCCTGTTGGAAAATAAGAGGCAGTACAAGTAGCGCGAATGGAGCATATGCGGAATGCGGGGATATCGGAGCCACGGAGCCCCATATTACGTAAGCTTCATAAAGGCCACTCGCTAAATATTTTTGGTAGGGTTGAACTCACCTGGTTACTTTGGCTAATCCAACCCTGTTGTTTTTTATTTGATGGATGGTGAATAGGGTAAGGCAGACTTATGTACGATAATTCTTAGTTTCCCGTCTTTTCCTTTTTTGAAAACCCAAGTTTTATCTACCATCACTTCTTTACCGGTCTTGTCAGTAACCCACACATTACCCATTGTTATAGCTACCGAACCATAAATTTGTATACCTTCATTATGATCACCTGTGTTATCGTATCGAGCCTTTACCCATGGCGTAAGGGCAAAACCTTTGTCATTCGGATAATCAGGATCACCACCAACAAAATAAGCCAATGCGCCTTTTTTATCATTTCTAAATGTTTGGTCGCCAAAAGCCAATGTAGGCTTAAAAAAAACTTTTCCGTAATCATAGTTGTAAGCTTCTGAAAGCACTTGTTCAGCATAAGCCTTGTAATCGCCACCTTCTTCTTTCAATTTTCCTATTTTTACCAAGGCATCGCACCACGCTTGTTGTGCTGCATTAACTTCATCGTAAGTAATTATCGAATTTGCCCCTTCTTCGACATAGACTAACCCTAATTCATCAATGACTTGTTGTACTGTCTGACTTGTTTTTGAACCCCCTGTTAGAGTTTCTTGTTTTTTTGGAGTTGCGCAGGATGTCAATAAAATTACCGCCCCCAGTAAAATCAAAGTCTTTATATTGGTATTCATATGCTTTCACCTTTTAATTTAAGATGTATTAAAGTTTTCCGACTTCTTAATCATTTCGTAATCGTTTGTTTTTTATCTAAAAGTACTATACAACGAATGACCGTAAGTAACTTAGTTCCGATACCATTACCACTGCCCAGATCAGGATGCTTATTCCCGTGGCCGCTGCGGCAATGTCCTTTATGATACGTATTTTTTCGTTTTGCCGCGTTTCCACAAAGTCGCAGAGGGCTTCTATGGTGGTGTTAAACATTTCGCAAATCAGCATCAGGCCGGTTGCGGCGAATACAGAGATGAAATCCACCCAATGGCGAAAATAAAAACAGACGGCCAAAACCAGGACTGAAAGTATGACTTTATAAGCCACGCTGAAATCATATAAAACCGCATAGCGAAAACCTGATAAACAGACCTTCAATTTTCTAAAAGGGTGGTAGCCGCTCTGGCCGGTATTGAGAAACTTGTTACGCATAGCTTACCTCATGATGATGCCGATGGTATTCAGCAGATTAAATAGACCCAGAACCCAAAGCAAACCCAGCAAGGCGCCCCCCACTATATCCGAAGGGAAATGAACCTGAAGATAGATGCGGGAGAGGGCAACCAGTAACGCCAATAAAAGGGCAATCCCCGTCAAAGAGTAATAGGTAAACCCCAGTTTCTCTGTTTTCAGTATCCAGCACACTGCCATCGCAAAAGCAACGATTTGTGCAGTGTGGGCGCTGGGATAAGAGGCATCCAAAGGAGTTTCGCCAATAACCGGGAATAAATCGGGGCGTGGTCGTGAGAACCAGAGCTTGGACAGACGGCTGAACAAGGCGATACCGGCTAGGCTCAAACCCAACAAACAAGCCTCTGCGGTGCGACCGTTTCTGACCAGAAATCCACAGATCAGAGCCGTTACGGGAATTAGTATAAAAAGGGAGCCGACCCAAGTGATGAGAGCGAAAAAACGATCGAGATGGAAACCTCTCAGTCCGTGAGCGAGGCGAAGCAAATAGCGATCCCACTGATACGGCGGCACACTGATGCGTTCGATGAGGACCAGCAGAACGATTGCTACTAAAAATGTTCCTACTGTTGGCAGGTATTTCAAACCGTGAACGAACATTGTTTTACCTCATATATCAACCAATGAACAGGTTACTTGAAACTTTATCATAGGCCTGATTGTGCATTCAAAGTTCATTATTTCTTCTTTCCCCGGACACGTCTAAGCAGCGAGGACCAACGCGGTGGTGCGGGTTAAGTCGGAGTTTCCTACCGTAGCGATGAACGAGGGAAATGCTGCGGGAGCGAAGGCGAGTCGGTTTACGATAATGGTCAAGGGAAACATGCCCGGCACCAGCAGACTCTGCGCATGACAACAACAATTACGTGAGCCAGAGGTTTTCATGATCGTAGCGCATTTCCACGTTAGCGCTGCCGTTGCCGGTGGCCGCCATAAACGTCAGTTATTCCGCTGCCGATAAACGGACGATGGAAATCTCGTTCTTTTTGGACGGTTGCGGTGGCATTTTCACTCCGGCATCTCCGATGCAGCTATCAGCGAATTCAACCGTGCCAGCGCATCGGCAATGATGCGCCCCCGCATCTCGATATTGCCGATGATCTGCTGCGGCGTGCGGGTGTCCACATCAATCACCGCTGTCGGGTTGACGGCCTTCAAGTCAAACACCGCCGCGTCAATGGCGGACGCTTGGGTTTCCAGATCGCGTGCAGCTTTGTCTTTTTCAAGAATCTGGGTAGTCAGCACAAGCTGTTCAGCATCACTCGCTTTATCCTTCTTCAAGCGCTTGAGCTGCTCTTTCAGATCCACCACAGCCGCTTTGATTTGTGTGGCCTCGTCGAGCAAGGGCTGCATCTCGGTGCGGGCTTTGGCGCGGCGGGCGGCGAAATCCACCGTCCACGAATAACGGCTTTCGCCCTCGGGCTTGCCTTGTTGTTGCACCATGCGGGCATAGCTGGGGAAAGGCTTGCCAGCATTGGCCTCATCAGCGCGCCAGTCGGTGGTGAGGATGGCAGGTAATTGCGCGTCGGCCAGTACACCACCATTTGCGTCAAACCCAAAATGCGCCAGCGTTAGCGGCGTTTTCTTGCCGACCTTCACATAAGACAGGTCGTAGTACCAAATCCTCTCGGTCTTCTTGCCCTTGGTGAAAAACAGCAGATTGGTTTTTACACCCGCACCTGCGGTGGAGAACACGCCACCGGGCAGGCTGACGATGGTCCACAGATCGCACTCATCAACCAGAGACACCCGGATCTCTAGCGCAAGTGAATTTCTATCACCGCCGATAAAACATCATAAAAAGTAAGCAGATACATAATGACCTTTATAGCCGTCTTAAATCGTTGAAAGTCTAACAGGGTGGCGGCGTTGGGGCTATGAAAACCACTTGACGTGCGCACTTTTTGCCTGCTTGGTCTTGGTTTCCTGATAAGTCAGGTCTTTCAATCAAGCATGTAGGGCTAATTTGAAAGACGGTTACTCATTCAATTGCTGTCTCTCAAAATTACAGACGGCAGTCCGGTTTTGCCGAGTTTGATCTATCTGTTAGTGATGTTGTTTCCATCGCCACCCCATGCCAAAATAAAACCGCATGAAATGTTCGCGCGTAATTGATTAAAAAATAAGGCATGCAATTCATCCCCTTGCGGACTTCAGGTTTTTTAGGTGGGTAGGGCTGGAGAGAATATTCCCTCGGAGAGAATGAAATAGGCTTTGAACGCAGGCAAAATCAGACAATGTTAAGTCCGCAGGAACCAGCACGAAACCCCGCTACCCCTTGGAAACAGGCAATAAAAAAGCCCAACTGAAGCCAGTTGGGCTTTGATAATTGGTGGAGGCGGCGGGGATTGAACCCGCGCAAGACACAACTATGGTGAGCCTTGACCATGAAAATCAATAGCTTACTTTTTCTCTTTCAATCATATTTGGTCATAAATATTCAATTTTGTGCCAAAACATGTGCCGAACACTCAGTAGTTAATCAAATATCCAGTCAGCGTTCCCGAAATGTTGTGCGGTGTAAAATTTTCAGATCAAGGGAGTCGTCATGAATTATTATGAACGGCACCTTGGAGATTACGCGCGAGATACTGGTCATCTTTCGATATTGGAACATGGCGTTTATACCCTGTTGCTCGACCGATATTACATAACTGAATCCGGCATCCCTGAAACGCAAGTCTATCGTTTGGCTAGGGCTAAAACACAGGAAGAGCGTGACGCGGTTGATACTGTCCTGGCCGATTTTTTTATTTTGAAAGTAATTGAAAAACCTGATGGGTTGTCGATAGGTTCCAAAACTGAGAGATTATGGGTCAATGTCAGAGCCGAAGAAGAAATTGCCAAGGCTCAAGCTAGGATTAACGCATCAAAAACGAACGGACTTCGTGGCGGAAGGCCTCCAAAACCCAAGGAAATCTCTCTGGAAAAACCCGGTGGGGTTTGCTTGGGTTCAGAAAACGAAACCCAATTAAAAGCCCACCAGACACCAAACCCCAATCTCCATACACCAGGAATAAACACACACCTCCAAACTGGTTCTGCCAGCGGCGGTTTTTCTCCATACGATGTGTGTGCGATTTTGAAACAACTTGGGGTTCTACAAACTAATCCAGCCCATCCGGATTTGATCACAGCTCTTGGAGGTGGGGCGACTAAAAGCGATTTCGAGTTTGCTGCAGTTGAAGCACAAAGCAAAGGCAAAGGATTTGCCTATCTTTTAAAAATCGTACTTGGCCGAATTAAGGATCAAAAACATGCAAAGACAAAACAAACCAATGCCAGAGAATGTCAGGTTGATACAAGGTTTACTGAAAAATATGCCGGGCTCTGCTAAACCGACACTTAGCGCAGATGAATTGATGCTTCAGGTTGCCGAGTTATCGAGACAAGCAGCATCACAACTGGCTTTAGAGCGGCAAGAAAAGCGCCAGCTCAAAGCCAACGAGCTATTGGGCAGATTGACCATTCCCAGTCGCTACACCACCGCTAATTTGAATTCGCCAAGTTCAACGCAACCAAAGGCATACAAAATTGCCAAGGCATTTGTTGCGGAATTTGATACCAAATTGAAATGCGGTGCCGGCCTGATGCTATGGGGCGATGTGGGAACTGGAAAAACACATTTGGCGTGCGCCATAGCTAATGCCTTACGCATGCAAATGCATTCTGTCCTCTACTGTACCGCAATAGAAGCCGTAATGCTTGTCAAGTCATGTTGGAAACGAGGCGACTCTGGATTAACCGAATACGATGTCTATTCCCGTTTTGCCGATCCGGAATTGCTAATTCTCGACGAAATCGACGCGCAAATCGGGCGTGATTTTGAACGAATGATCCTGACGAACATCGCCGATATTCGCAGCCGAAACTGCTTGCCGACCATTGTAATTTCAAACCTTGCTCCCAAGGAGATTTACACGTTATTGGGCGAACGCATGTTTGATCGGCTCGTTGGTTTTGGCGCCCATATCGTCAATATGCCAGGAAAAACCCTCCGAATTAAAACTATTGAATAAAATGAGGATTCTAAAAACTGGGGTTTGGGCTCGTAAAGACCACTGGATACTGCGCTAAATTCAATTGAATTATGCAAGACTTAGCTAAAATTAAAAGTAACGACAAATAACATAATTATTTCAGCAGCTGATCGCAGAAAAACAACGGTGAGTCTGCCTATTAACAGCCAGACTGATGCTTGTACATGATTAAGTTAAAAATAATGATTCTTTGGTCAACCAGTGATCTTCAAATGCCATCAGTTAGAAACCATGAAAGCTTCCATTGCGCTTGACTTTAAACGAAATGCTGTTCGCGAAGCGGTGAGCCGCTTCCACACGGCGAACCCTCGTGTGTTTGGCTCTGTCTTGCATGGAAACGACCAAGACGGCAGTGATCTTGATTTGTTGGTGGATGCATTGCCCTGAGCCACCTTGTTTGATCTTGGCGGTTTGCAAGTAGAACTGGAAGAACTACTTGGCGTCACGGTCGATGTGCTGACGCCCGGTGATATACCGAAGAAATTCCGCGCTCAAGTGCTTGCTGAGGCCAGTTCGGTATGAGTGAAAACCGTTTCCCGACTATTTCGACCACATGCTTGAAGCTGCGCAATAGGCCTACAGCTACTTAGAGGGTTTGGATGAGGAGGAATTTCTTGTCGACAAACGGACTCAGCAAGCAGTGATACCAAACCTCATCATCATCGGCGAAGCCTCGACAAAGCTGCTCAAGGACTACAGCCAATTTTTCGGTCAGCATCCAGACGTGCCGTGGCGAAGCATGCGAGCCATGCGCAACCGCATTGCGCATGGCTACTTCGAAATTGACCTTGATGTAGTAAGGGAAACGGTTAAGACGGCATTGCCGCAACTACTTGAACGATTGACTGTCATTCGTAAAAGCTCTGACGGTGAGGCATAGAAACTTCATTTTTATGATGACTACTTAAACTGGCTTTTCTTTTAATGAGCTACCAATGCCCCTATCAAAACTTTCAGCTACGTTTGGGGCAGTCGCCGATATGCCAGAATAAGCCGCCAACCTTCGGACGCTTACAGAACTGTTAGCCATTAACAAGGCTAACAGTTGGAAGCAAGCTGATGCTGCAATTCATTACGGATTAACCCTGCTGCGCATCAACGATCTGTTGGGTTGAAAGTGCCGTAATCAATCGCTATATTTTCGCTGAGAGATCGTTTTGAAAAGTTATTGGCTAAATTAGAATGGCGCCTATTGGCCTAGCCACGCTTTTTCATTACTCCTAAAAATTCATACACAATAAATCTACAAAGCAGACATTCGCAATTATCGAAAATTGGGGTGGATTATTGGCTCCATCCGACCCCAAGCTGCCACTTGAGTTTAAGTATTCATAGTCCGCTTAAGGGCAACTAACAGCCATTCAGAAATGATTTTCATAAAATTAATTCCCCACAAACAAGTTAAACGAATTCAATTGCTTACCAAGAATCTATTCTGCATCATCTTAAATAATCGAAAGATAAACAACGCAGTAATTACCAAAGCCGCTAAGTAATAAATCCATGACCAGACAACAGTGCTATTGGTTTCGGTTCCTATCGCTAAGCTATGCCAAAATCCCAATCCCCACACCAGCCAGGCCACGCGATGTAAATAGCCAAATAGCCTTGGAATTCGTTTACGAGCCACTCCCAAAATGGTTACGCAAATTAGCAAACAGGCGGCAATTACTCCGACACTAACGAAAGTATTGTAATAACCTTGGTCAAATTGGATCATTATCACTGCGAGCGGAAAATGACCAGACCGTAACCAAACGCCCCCAATAAATAAGCAAGCGTGTGAAAGCACGGCAAACAAAACACTTAGTCCAATATTCCTGTGAAAAATAATATGATCTGAGCTGGTTTGGATCCTCTTACTAACTAGCGATAATCCCAATCCTAGCTGAATCGTCAGTAACAAAAATGCATACTGGGCAACGAGCTTTGAAAGCAAGTATAACCATTGACCAGGCGGTAACTGGCTTTCCCACAAAATGGGATCACTCAGACTAACCAACCACTGCACAGCTGGAATAGCAAGCACCAACCACAAAACTACAACAGTTACGCGTCTCACGAGGCGTTCTCGGGTTTTAAACACGCTTGAGGTTGATTTGCACAATTCGACAATTGCTTTAGCGCCATGTCTTCTGAAGTTTTCGCATTCGTCGTTGGCATCCCAACGGTCTTCCAACCTTTAAATCCATAAGGCCTCAACAGCGCCACGTTATTTACACCATGTTGTTTTAGAAGCCTAGCCATCTCAAAACCGCGAAAATCCTTGATACAGTAAGGCACGACTAAATCCGCATGGCTAAGCGAACTGAAATTAAAGTCTGGCAAATCTCGAATTTGGACATTAATCGCTCCCGGAATATGCGCTTCGGCGAACTCATCAGGCTCACGCACATCCATAAAAATCACCTTTTGACCTTGTTGCAAGGCTTTCAAAACGGTTTCGATCGGCCATTCCGCGACCAATTTGCTACGCGGCACTTTCTCGATCTGAGCATTGTCCGCACACGACGAAGCCGGCACCAATACGCTAAGCCCATTCAATTCTTCGATACTTTTACTCTGTAACTCGGGCATCATTGCCGCCAGATTGTCGAAAAAGCCCATGTAACAAGCCATCGGCGTTTTCTCTTGACCAAACTCCGCTTGCAAGCGCCTAAATTGGTTTTCTACAGCATCGGAATAAGTCAGCTCTGAAGGCCCCCAATAATTGATTTCAACGTCATGCACCAGTTGCAAAAACTCCGGCAAATAAGCAATTTCGATGTTAAAACCCTCAACCAACGCCGAAAAAGCGGAGGCTTGTCCTGTACGCTTATAAAACGATTTTTCGGTATCGAACATAATGCCCTTATCCGTAGTATCCTCATTATCGGCCAACCATAAAATATCGGCACCTGTTGCAATATGTTGTTTAATGAGCCAAATCGATGCCCACTTATCAATCCCCATCCCCGGACGAGTCACAAAAATCAACTTATTTTCAGATGCAATCAAATCACAGCCGCTCAGCTGAAAGCACACCAACACAACCGCCAGAACTCGAACAAAATATGCCATAGATTCGATCAATCCGTTTTCTTAATGAACCGTTTACTCAATGTTGCCAAACCGCCTTGTAACGTGACCAGATTAACGGTGAATATGTGCTCCCCTCCAGCCAAACTCGCCATATCGATATTCAATTTTGCAGGCGAACGGCCCTCTTCAATTTCAGTGACAAACTTGTAGTCGACAAACACCAAAATTTCATAACGGGTTTCTGTCACCCTTTGCTTTATCGACTCCTGTAACCGCAAGGTAATACTTCCTTTACCGCCCAAAACCGGCAGATCGCGTTCTGTCGCTATCACATCGTTAAAATCGAAATCAAACACCGGACTCAGATGTTTGTAAGGCGAGGCATCCGCCTGCGAATAACGTTGATCCGCAAAATCGGTGGCGGATTTACGCTTCAAGCTATTTTGCGGGTAAATCAAAGAATAAATATCGTCCTGCCCCTCAGGATGCCCAATCGTTAAAATACTGTTAGCCGGTAATGGCTGGATTTGCGAATACAACTGATGATTAGGCAGCGAGACAGCATTGACGGTATGCGCCTTGTCCCAACCGTCCCATGGCATACTGTACGCACCCTGTAAGAAAGGCTTCCACTCCACCAGTTTGGCCAACAACGGCCCACCATCGGAAACACCGGAGCGCACGTCAAGCACACTGTCTTGATCGACGGTAAACGACAGTTTCTGCTGATCGGAATCGTAATTAACTACCATCGGCGCAAACCGCGGTTTCAGAGTGGTTGTGGGATCGAATTCGACCCGATTGCCCTGAATATCGGTGGCTTCGATAGTAAAAAAATAAGCTTCATTCGGCACCAGCCGTGCTTGGTCGTCCTTTCCATTCCAGGCTACGGTCACCGTTTCATTGGCAGCGATATGCTCAACCGCCACTTCACGCACCTGATAGGCCCGGCGATCATAAAACCTTACTATTGCTTGGCCGTCCCGCTCGCTACGAAACTTGATTTGCGCCTGCTCATTGCCGGATGGCTTAAATTGCCTGGGTGCCACCTCGATAACATCCAATTTAAACGCTGGCCCTGCAACTACAGGCCCTGCTAGCATGGACAACATAAACCAAAAAATTGCTGTCATCGATTTAGTTACCATTCGAGGGGCTATCAATAGGGTCTCCATTCTGTGCCTTCGTTGTTTACCAAGTCGGTTCATGAATATCTTCTTTCAGGAGCAGCAACTTTTTTTCCTGTTGAGTTGCCAAGTCAATTTCCCAGAGCCCCATAGCGCCTTCCCGTGTCGACAAATATACCAAGCCAGTGCCGTCCGACCGCCATGCAGGGTCAGCTTCCATGGCGTCATGTTGCGTCAATGGCGTGGTTTGTTTAGCATCAACATCGTACAGCCAAATATCCAACGAGCCATTCACATCAGAGCTGTAGGCAATGTGCTTGCCATCGGGTGACCAAGCGGGGTTAATATTGGAATGGCCGTTGTCGACGATTTTTACCGGTACCTTATTGGCAAAATCCATCAGCCATAACTGTTCGACAATTTGTTCCCCGGACTCGCGGTAACCGGAACTAAACACCAGTTTTTGACCATCCGGCGACCAGGCCGGATATTTTTGTAAACCCGGTAAAACGATTAACCGATCACTGGTTTTGCTATCCAAATCCACCAAATACAGATCGCTATCTTCACTACGATTGACGAAATCGAAACACACGCAAGCCAAGCGTTTACCATCCGGCGAAATAGCCGGATGGCCGCAATATTTAGGCAGAGATAAAATTTGCTCGGCTTGTTGATCTTTCGATCCCAACCCGGACTTTAATAACCAAATACGGCCGTTGTGATCACTGTAAGCCAACTCACCTGTCGGTCCCCAACTAGGGTAATACGCTTCGTCTTTGCTCCAGGTTAATTGTTGGGTATTTAATGTTTTTACATCGGCTTGCCAAATTTGCCAGCCGTGGTCTTCAGCGAAAGTGCTGTAGGTGATATGAGATTTTCGATCAATACCGGAAGACTGGGGTTGACAGCCCGGTAGGCAGTTCAAAACCCAGGCTAAAAAAAATAATTTTACGATAGGAATACGCACAATATTTACCAAATCCTATCTACGCCATACTGCAAAAATACGGCTTCGTTACTGATAAATTTCATATTTTCGGTTATTGCTTGGCTAATTAGTAAACGGTCAAATGGGTTACGATGTTCAAACGGCAACATTAACAAAGCCAGCACATGTTTGGTATTTATCGATAACAGCGAAATACTTTGCTGCTCTGGTTTCAATCACTTGTTCAAGGGATTGTGAAAGCTTCAATTTGCCGATGCTGATTTTGATTGCCATTTCCCAAAGGCTTGCCAAGCTCAAATAGATGCCTGTGTTATCGTCGGCAATAATTTCCTTTGCTTTGGCAGAAAGTTGCTCATCTCCTTTCAAAAACCAGATCAAGGCGTGGGTATCGAGCAAATACGCCATTACATATACACGTTAAAGTAAGCCAAGGGAGCGTCAAAATCATCCGCCATCGAACCGACTAAGTCTTTCATACAGCCAAATTTCCGCTTTGCAGCTTTCTTATGGCCTCGCGGTTGTGAAATAACCTTTTCTAATTCGAGCAAGGATTCTTCCGGTAATTGGTCAATTTGCCGGATAAGGTTTAATTTATGTTCTGCAATATTCATTTTTGCCTCTTGCATTGAATTCGCCCAGTGTGTTGGATTTCGCTATCGCTCATCCAACCTACGTGAACCCAACGTACGCATCAATCATTCCGCCGTACGGTCGTACTATTCATAAATACCGTAAAACTCTTTAACAATTGACAATTTATCGTCAGGCAATTCCTTTGGTCTATTAAAGGAATAACTGTTCCCATCGAAAACATACCTTTCTGGGTAGTAAGAATAATTTCCATCCAAAGCTCTGCCGCAACGCACACATTTTAATTCTTTAATCTTTTCCGACAAAGGAGGACCGATATAAACTTCTTTAACAACTGTTACAGCATATATCTCACCACATTCCATGCACGTAATTAAATCATGTCCGGAATTATCTTCTGGATATGTTATATATAAAATATGCGGTTTGATAACTCCTGACTGGTAACTTTCTAACTCCCAACACCTAACTAAAACTTTATTCATGGAAATATACCAGTTGGTCTTGCAGAGCCATTAATAATGTTTGTATTTACAGTTCCGGGTGCTCTGAGAGACGGCGCAGAAATACTATCTACATTTAATGGTAACTGACTTACATAATTGTTAGGAGGAACAGAAGCATTCGCATTTACTCCTGCATTGTATTCTACTTGTAATACTGCAGGCTTAACTCCAGGATTATGATGCGCAAATTCAGCAATTGCTCCCTCAGGTGTATTGTTAACATAAGTTCCACCTGAACCAAGGCGCCCAGGCTTTGTGCCAGGACGAAAACCATTCTGCAAAATTGATTCCGCAGCATCAGGATGAGTGGCATGGTATCCAACATTATTCGCACCATTTGCCGAATTTCCAAAATTTTGGAGTGCTCTATTTAAACCATAACCAGCTCCCGCCAACACCCCACCACCGGCTGCCGCACCAGCATAAGTCCAAGGACTGGATATCTGCAACTTCTGATCAATTGCCGAGTTCGTTAGATCGGAAGCTGCCTGCCCGGCGAGTCCAGACAAAGCGCCCCGAGCGACTGCCCCTCCCAATGTCGCTGGCATGCTAGCCCCGAAGGTAGCGGCACCCACACCACCAACAATAGCCCCAGTAGCTGCTGCCCGCGCGCCTCCACCAAGACTCCAATCACTTCGCGGCGTGCTGTATAAATAAACACCTGTATTGATCACAGCGCCAACTCCGGCACCAATAGCTACATGAACCCAGCGACCATCAGGATCAACCCTATTGACTGGGTCATTAAATGCATAGGCATACCAGTTAACACCTTGGTGTAGAGGGTCAACTGATAAAAAGCGGCCAATAGTCGGAGAATAAAAACGGGCACCAATATGAGTTAATGAATTCTGTTGATAGTATCCCCAGTTTCCTGCAAATTGGTAGGCGTTGTTGGTGACTCCTGTGCGAGATGTAACGTTTCCAAAGCCATCGTAGTTATATGCATCCGTAATATTGCCTGACGCACCCGCTAATTGTCGGACACTACCCAAAGCATCGGTTAAGTAATAGCTACTATTTATTCCTCGTCTTTGAGAGATAAGTCCAAGGCTACGGTTGTATTTGACAACATAAGAACCGTTGACGCTTATTTCACCATATAAGGCGCTGCCATCAAAGACAAAGTGTTTTGTCTGCCCGGATACGTCTTGCTGAATTAGCTTTCCTTCCGCATCATACTTAGAAACTAACTCAGAATTATCTGGATAGTGTATTTTTACCAGTTGATTTTCATCATCGTATTGATATTCCGTTAAATCAGTCCCTCGTATTATTTGGATCAAGTTACCATTGGCATCATAGTTATAAGAGGCAACGTCGTCCGAAATCAATTGATTCAACTTGTTGTAAGTATACGCAATAGTTGAGTCAGCAACTATTTTGGTCCGGTTACCATTTACATCGTACTCGTATTTTTTATCGTAAATAATGGTTTGATCGGAAGCTAATTTTGTTTCTTGAATTAAACGGTAAGCCAAGTCATATTTATAACTAGTTTTGCTCCCGTCTATCTCAATAACTTGAGTGCGTTTTCCGGTCGCATCATAGTTATATTGATAGTTGGCAATCAAAGCGCCATCGGGTTTTTTATGTATTAATTGCGTGATCAACCCTCGCTTGTCATATGCATATTCCGATATCACACCGTTAGGCAGTATGCGAGACACAAGTTGACCAGCAGCATCGTAAGAAAATTTTGTAATCGCTGACTGCCGAGTTACCTGAATTAACCTATTTGCGTCATCATATTCATAATTAGTATCGACGCCTTCAGAATCGGTCAACTTAATACGACGCCCCGCTTCATCGTATTCATAAACAAAGTTGTTTCCGAAAACATCCTGTACGCTGGTTAGACGATCAGCATTGTCAAAGCTATAGTTTATCGTTCCGTTTTTATTACTTACCGAATTTATAAACCCAATGTTGTCGTAGCTGATTAGTTCTTCGTCGCTACTGGGTAATTTCTTCTTTATAAATCTATCTAGGTTATCGTAAGAAAAGGTAAAGTTATTACCTGCCCGGTCCCGATAACCCACAACATTTCCTGTTAAATCGTAGGATTTTGATTCAGTTGTGTTATCGGCATAAGAGGTGTTGATTAGGCGATTAAACTTGTCATAACTAAAATTAGTTTGATACCCAAGTGGGTCTGTAATGCGGGTATTATTACTGGCCTGATCATAAGCAAATAACGTTACGCTGTTATCAGCTTTCTTTACCGAAATTAATCGATTTGCAGCATCAAAACCAGATGACTGCTTATTGCCTAATGGGTCGGTTATTTGGACTATATTTCCGTTGGCATCATAGCTAACAGCAGTGCTATTCCCTTCCGGATCAACGACAGCAATCAATAGTCCGTATTGATTATAAACATTAGTAATAAAGTTTCCATTGGGGTCTGTGACTTTTACAATATTACCCAATTTGTCATAACTGTAGCTCACAGTTTGACCTAAAGCATTCGCCGAATTTAACAACCGGTCCATCGCGTCATAACTGTAATTTGACGTATGCCCTAACGGATTAATCAATTTGATGCGTCGACCAACAGCATCATGTTCAAAAGATGTAGTTTCACTCCGGTGATTAGTAATACTAATTAAATCTCCGTTAGCGTTATAAGCCATTTGAAGATTTTTACCATTTTCATCGGTAGTTTTTATTACCTGCCCTTTTGAGTTGTATTCAAATAAAGTTGCCAGACCCAGTGCATCCGTTTTTTTTGTTAGATTCCCTTTGTTATCATATTGGTAGGAAGTGATCCTCCCTAAGCTATCAGTGACTTTGGTTAAAACTCCAAAAACCGGATCGGTGGCATACGTCGTTACCTTATTATCAGCATCAGTAATTGTGGAAATGTTACCCAAGGTATCGTAAGCATATTTAGTGACGTTGCCTCGTGCGTCAGTCTCTTGGGTGAGGTTTGAATCAGCGCCGTAAACAAAATATGTGTTATTGTTTAGCTGATCTGTTCGTCTAATAGTATTTCCTTGGCCATTAAAGTAGTGATATACATATTGACCACCAGGGACCTGAACACGGGTATAAGTTGGCTGATAATTGTACTGAAATGTTCTGCCGTCGCTAATCTGTTTAGTTACTTGCGCGTTGCTGTCATAAGTGTTATTGAGTCTGGTCGTATTATTCGGATCAATAATACTAATTAAGTGATGATTGCCATCATATGTATATTTGGTTTTTTCACCTGCCGTGTTGGTAAAACCAATTAAATTGCCGTTACCATCGTACGCATAATTAACCGATCTCCCAATCTGATCGCTTACTTTTTCAATTTTATTATTACTGCCGTAGCTTATATTAATTGTTCGATTTGAAGGGTTTTCTACCGAACTCAACTTACCATCACTTGTATAACTCAACGTGAGTTGATTGCCATTGGGATCAATAATTGCGTCCAGTCTGTTTTTGCTGAAAAGTAACTTAACGGCGTCTTTTCTAACAATTTGATAAGCATTTACCCCAATTTTGGTTAATTTGTTGTACCGTCCATTTGGCGCGTCATAATTGTTGCCTGAATTATGGGTAAATACATGTTCAACTCCATCACCATCACGAACAATAACCTGAGATTTCCCATTCCCATCAAATACTTCCTTAGCTATTACGTTATATGAAAATGACCAGCCAAAGCCGAAAGGCCCTTCGTAATAATTATCGTGACTGTTATAGGTTCTCTTTACTAATAACGGCATTGCATGTCCGAGTATTAACAAATCCTCCTGAGCTGTTGTGAAGTTGCCACCTCGAACATGAATTGGATCGCCGCCTTCTCCTTGATTTGGACCATTAGGATTATCGGGGTCACCATTTCCAGCTCCTGGCCCGGTATGCCCCTGATCCTTAGGGGGCGCATCAAACGCATTAACAACAGATGGATGCAGCGGCAAACCCAACGTGAACAGCAGCATCAATAAAACCAGCAAGGCACGATGAGCGGTTTTTCTTTGTGTCATTTTTTTCACAACCAACCTCTTGTCTATGGTCGGCACTGAGCATTCATTCATTTGCTCGGCCAATTTAATGTGATCGATTTACTGCACTTCAAAAGTCAATAGCTGCGATTCCAGTTCATTTTGGTCCGGCAATACCCGGTAAAATTTGACCTGATATGTTCCTGGAGTTGGAGGAGCTGCTAACGTCAGCGAATACGCTTTGTCGTTCGCCGCACTGTCGCCGTGGGAACCGTCGTCGTAAAGATTGGGTAATGCGGCATTCCATGTTTGCCCGGCAATTTCGGCTGCGACCTGCTTGACAACGACATCCGTTTTGCAAATCAACGTCATCATCGAGCCGGTTGCCACTTTCGGCGACGGCAGAACTTGCATTTGCGTGCAAGCCATTAATGGTACTGCGTTCCATGTTGTGCCCAATAAAACCCAACAAATTATCTGTTTACGCATACGGAATACCTTTTTGCCTCTGTTTAATATCGGACGGTCACAATTGCATAACGAGATAACGACCGGTTACCCTTGGCATCGATAGCAGTTAATTGCAGCGAATAAACGCCCGGCGGAACCAATTCATCTTTAAAATTTCTGCCGTCCCAACTGATCGAATTGGCGCCTGCTGTCAGCCCGGCTTTTGTAGACCGGTCAATTTGCAAACCAGTGCTATCGATAGCAACAATGTCCATGGTCGAGTCTTTGGAAATATTGAACTGCACCCTAACGTTTTGCGTTGTCGTAGTGCTGTAGGGATTGAATGCCGGATTGAATGTCCTGTTGGTTACCGCAAGATTGCTGATCACCGGCTTGGAACCCCTAATGACAATCGCATTATCGGGCAATTCGTACACCCAGAGAGTAATTGGGTATTGCTCGCCCGGCTTGACCGGTACACCGCTGTCATTGACACCGTCCCAGGTTTCAGTGTGTGTGCCGGCCGCCTTGAGCTCGCGAATAAACAATGTTCTGACCGGCGCAATTGTTGAGCCCGGCCTTGAGTTATCCCTGACCCAGAAATAGAAGCTGACTTCGGACGGTTTGTTGACCGTATAGGTACTGGTCACCGGCACACCGGTATAGGGATTGAAAGTACTTGGCCAGGTTCGATTCGGCGTGTACTGGTTAAAAGTCGCATTGGCACGGGCGTCAATGACTTTTTCCACTCCGTTTTGGCTGTAACTCAATACAAAGTAATATGCACCGTCGCCCACTGGGTTGTTCAGTCCGTCGTAACCGTCCCAACTATCGATATAAGAGCCAGCGGTTCGGAATTGGCCGTTTACCAGTACCCGGATGACGTTACCCAGTTCGTCCACCACCTTCAGTGTAACCGTCGCATCTGCCGCCAATACGGTACTGATGGCACTTTTCTCGCCGGCTCCGGGGTTAATAACAGCATTGTGCGAAAAGTTTACCTGCATGGTCACGGTAAGCGGAACGGACGTTTGGGCGTGTTTACCCTCATTGTCAGTCACGCGCACGGTCGGGTTAAAAATACCAATCTTCTTATAGGTATAAGACTCTGACGCAGAGCCGGATTTCTCGTACGTGCCATCCCCATCGAAGTCCCACTCGTAGCTGGCGACTGAACCATCACTATCTTTCGTACTGGCGACGAAATCGACTTTAAGTGGAACGACTCCTTCTTTTACGTTGGCAACTAAACCAACACTAGGATAGCCGGTTGGCAATACGTTAATGGCCACCCGATCAACAGCGGTGTTACCGCTGTTGTCAGTAACGCGCAGCGTGGCTTGATGCTTGCCTTCGGTATGGTAGGTATGCTCGGTAACGCCATAGGATTTAAGTTGGTAAATCAGCCCGGCGGAGTTTCCAATCAATAAATCCTCATCGATATCGCCATCGAGATTGAAAGCCACAGGTGCGGCATAGCTTCCCACATCGGCTTTCGCTAATTGCTTGTCACTAAGCGCCCAAATAATAGAGGACGATTGGCTAATATTTTCGTAACGATAAATCACCCCGTCGGAATTGCCCACCAGTAAATCGAGCGTTCCGTCAGCGTTAAAGTCAACTATAAGCGGTTTGGCATAAGAGCCAACGTCGATTACCCCTGCATTATCGCTGACGATGCTGGGCGTATCCCATTTGGCCACAGTGGACGAACCGCTATTTCTTATCAGATAGAGATTGCCATTCGAGTTTCCGGCAACGATGTCTTCATCGCCATCATGATCCCAATCAAAAAAGAACGGCGAACTGTAACTACCGATATCGTAAGCCGTTCCTGCTGAATTCCCGATGAAACCTTGAGGCGTCCACTGTGGGGTAGTAGCCGAACCCGTGTTAACATAATACAGAAGCTGCCCATTTCCATTCCCGATTACCAAATCGTCATCGCCGTCGCCGTCCAGATCGGCAAACGCCGGACTGGCATAGGTGCCACTATCGATAGCATCGCCGAGCACATCCTTCAATATTTCTCCCGGCCTAAAAATAGGAGCTTCCTCAGCCCCCAGATTGTTGATCAGCTGCAAATATCCATCACTGTTGCCGACCACCAGATCCCATACGCCATTATCATCATAATCTACTCGCGCAGGTGAGGCATAACTGCCGACATCAATATTATTGAATGGATTTGATCTGAATTGCCAGACTAAGGGGGCATTAGTATTTTGTTGGTACCAAATGATTTGACCATTGGAGTTACCAATCCATAAGTCATGCTTCTCAGTTCCGCTGGTTGATGCAATAACCGGTGTCGCATAACTACCTGCATTAATGACAAGACCTTTGGCATCTTTGAGATAACTTTGATTAACCCATATAGGACTTTGATTGGTTCCTTGATTTTCAAGCAGGATGACCCTTCCACCACTCTCGCCAACGTAAAGATCATTGTCTCCATCACCATCATGATCAATTAACAAGGGCACAGCATATGATCCAATATCAACTAAAGCGCCCGTATTGTCTCTAATATCACCGTTATCTACCCAAGCCGGAGTGCTGACCGAACCAGTATTTTCATATACAGCTAAATTGCCGTTACTGTTTCCAACCATTAAGTCCCAGACGTTATCGTTTCCTAAAGAAAAGACTTTCGGTGTCGCGTAACTGCCAACATCAAGGTTGGCGCCATTGGCAAGTTTCAGAATTCCATTATTCGTCCATTTAGCTGCTTGCTTATTTCCTGTATTCTCCAAGACATACACGTAGCCGTTAGAATCACCAACAATTAAGTCAAAATCCTGATCGCCATCAATATCATAAGCGTATGGTGCCGCGTAACTCCCAATGTCAATTGTCGCGCCTGTACCATCTTTTATTAGTCCCTGATTCGAAAATTGAAATACTGTGTCACTACCGTCATTGCGAAAATAATTAATTTGACCATTGCTGTTGCCAATAAGCATATCTAGATCGCCATCGCCATCCAAATCAGCAAAGGTCTGGTGGGCATAAGAGCCGACATCAACTGTTTCTGTGATTAGGGCAATGCCCGTTGCATTTTCAACGAATTCATAGATTCCGTCAGACGCAAAATCCCATTCGTACTTGACGATACTGCCATCATCCTGAGCAAAACCCGAAAGAATTGTCTTAAGTGGCGTACTACCTGCAGTTGTCGAAGCCTTTGCGGCAACAGTTGGTGCGCCGCTTGGACCGTCAGTATTCTCGCTAACAGTAATCGTAATGAAGGCGGTGGACGATAATCCGTCGTCATCCACTACCTTAAGGGTAGCCTGATAGATGCCTGGTTGATTGTAAGTGTAGGTTGTATTTTGCGATGCGATCAGGCGCCGATCATATGTGCCATTTCCGTCGAAATCCCAATCGTAGTATTCAGGACCCCCATCTAAATCCTTACCATCAGAAAAGAATGTAACCGTCAGAGGTGCGGATCCAGAGAGTGGGTAAGCGCCGGGTAATGAAGTTGGAGGGCCTGAAACAGAAATAATGAGGGAATCCTCATCAATAAGGCCGTCGTTGTCGGAAACTCTTAAGGTTACCTTGTAAATGCCCCCCAAGGTATAGGTATGTCTTATCGTAGCTGATTCAGTGCTGCTGTAATCGTATTGTTTATCCCCATCGAAATCCCATTCATACAAAACTACTTGGCCGTCTTTATCAGTTACGGAACCAGAGAACGTTGCGCTAAAAGGTGCTATCCCGGTAAATTTATCGACTGTAGCCTTTACTTCCGGGGGAGAGCCTACTGAAATATCAACGGAATCATTGTTTGAAAGGCCGTCGTTGTCGTAAACAGTCAAACTGGCGTGATACAACCCTGCCTTCTGGTAGGTAAATGTTGCGTCAGCAGAAGAAGTAGAACTGTGATCAACTATGCCATCGCCATCAAAGTCCCAGTCAAAACGCTGCACAACACCGTCAACATCACTGACGGTTGCAGCAAAGTTAACCAAAAGCGGAGCAGATCCGGAATCGGGGGAAGCAGATGCCAAAACGGATGGCGCGGAAGTTACACTGATAATCTGTTTGGCCAACGCTTGGTAACCTTTGGCATCCTTCATTTTTAACGTGACTTCAATAGACCCTCTTTGCAAGAAGGTATAAACGAAATTCTTACGAGTGTCGTCGATGCTCCCATTTGTATCCAGATCCCATTCAAACTGAAAGGGTGCAAACCCGCCGCTTGGAATCGCGTTAAATGTTACATCGAGAGGCGCACTACCGGAGGTTACCGATGCCTGAATCGCGACTTCTGGCACCTTGGCCTCAAAGATTAACGAATCAGGATCGCTCGAAAGGGTACCGTCGAAAACGATCAACTGCAAAACATAAGTCCCAGGTTTGTCAGCGATAAACTCAGGTTTTGCTTGGTTTTCATTGACTAATATCGGATTACTGCCGTCCGGTTTGGTACTAATAGACCACTGATATCCGAGCGCATCGGAGTCGACATCAAAGGAAAGGCTTCCATTCAATGTTTCTTGTGCTCCAATAAACACAGTTTCATCGGGACCGGCATTTGCCACAGGTTTTGAATTTTGCGTGGTGATCACCATCGTGTCAGCCAAACTGTCAATAGCACCATCGTTGACAATGAGCTGAATGACATAGGTACCGGGGTAATCGATTGTTATAGTGGGTTTTTCGTTGTTGGTATTGACCAAAACAGCCTGACTAGCAGTTGGCTTTGAACTGATCGACCAACTAAACTTTAAGGGGTCCTGATCGACATCGTTTGACCCCGAACCGTCAAGCTCAACTTGGCTAGTAACAAACACGGTTTTATCAAAACCAGCATTTGCAATTGGCTTTGAGTTTTGTGTTGAAATCACAATGGTGTCGGGCAAACTATCGATAAACCCGTCATTTACAATCAACTGAATGACGTAACTTCCGGGATAATCGATCAGTAAGCTGGGTTGCGGTGCAGAGGTATCGGATAAACCGGATGCACTTCCATCAGGATGGCTCAGAATAGACCATTTGTAGGTTAATGGATTACCGTCAACATCGCTGGATTGGGTTCCGTTTAGCAGAATAGTTGCGTTAACTAAGGTGCTTTGATCCTGTCCGGCATTTGCAACCGGCGCAGAATTTTGAGTGCTGACAGTAACAGTATCCGGTTGACTGTTAAGTTTTCCATCGCTAACGATTAGCTGAAGTTGATATGTTCCTGGTTGGTCGATAACAAACTGCGGCTTAACCGCACCGCTATCGCTCAACGCCGCCGAGCTACCGTCAGGTTTAGTGATAATTATCCAATTGAAACCTAATGCATCACCGTCAACATCTGACGATTGACTACCGTCTAGCGTTACAGTTGATCCTACTAGCGTTGATTGGGACGAGCCCGCTTCTGCAACGGGAGCGCTATTCTCGGTCGATATGACCGCTTGATCCGGAGCTGAATCGATATGTCCATCGTTTACAATCAATTCAACGACATATTGACCCGCTTTATCTGGGGTAAATGTTGGATTTGTTTGGATCCCTTGAACAAGGGTTGCTTTGCTTCCTGAGGGAGTGCTTGCGAACGACCATTTATAGACCAACGAATTGCCATCTGCATCGCTAGACCCTGTTCCATCCAACGTCACCAAACTATTTAATAAAACAGTCTGATCAGCTCCAGCGTTGGCGATGGGCTTGATATTTCCACCGACGGGTATTGCAGTGAAATTAAAAGTCAAAACATCCGGATTAAAAGGTACGCGACGATCCTGTCTCAAGGTAAATGTATCAGTGCTCAGTCCTTGAGCGCCAGTCGCTATGGCTCCAAAACTTAAGCTTTCATCAATGATGAGCGTGTTGGGATCGGTGCTGCCGACTACAACGGACACAGATGATGCGCTTACGTCCTGATTTGTGATCTTTACCGAATAGGAGAAGTCCGACTGGGTTCGATTGACACGCGTTGTCGAAATTAGGACACGCTCATCGACAGAAAAAGAATCGGCATGAACAAGCACTGAACTCAAAATGAGGTAAAACAAAGTAACCGCTTGAAATTTGCAATGAGCTTTCACGCCACTATCCCCTTGATGCAGTGATTTGTGAGAATAAGGATTTTGTTTGATCTCTAAAACTCATTCCTTGCAAAAGCTCAACGAGGATCTAGAGTTATCGAATCTCTCTGTACAACCGCTATTTACTGATTTTACTGGCTTCAGTCGAATGACTTACATGGTTAATTTACAGCTTATAATTATTCGAAATTAATCGAAGGATTATTTTTCTGTACTAACTAAATTTAGATAATGGAATGGTTAAAGGGTAGAAAATACTAATTTTTCCCAGTTTTTCTAACAGAAATGCGAAAAAGCATCGGAATAATACCAATAATTACCAAAAGCAATGTATTCAGCTCAGGAACATTCCTTTTGGCCAAAACTGTGTTGCCAGAGTGTAACAAATTATAGCTGGTTGAATCACGAACTTCGAAATATTGGCTCCCAGGAGTTCCGGATAACAAGTAATCGAATTCGATAAGAAAGCCCGATAGGGATTCACCTGGAGCAATACCAGAAGCAAGCGCCAATAAATCAAAATACCCATCATCAGGTAAGAAAATATCAGGTTGGATCACGAGTGGATCCCAAGTGATTGGCGAATCGACGGCTGCTAAATTGTCGAATGCGTTATGATCAAAATAAATCAGAAATTGTTCAATATCGTTTGTTAACGAATCGTTATAAACCGAATAGTTATATTGCCATCGGCTGCCTAATATGTTGGTTATTTCGTAGTTTATGGTTGCCGCGTTTGAAGAATTCACAACTATAAACATTAAAATTAGAACTTTGACGAAACGCATAAATACCTCATAATTTTTTGTTTAAAACAGCAAATATTGCGCCAACAACTGCAAGAGCTAGGATTGCAAGCAATAGTCGAACATTGTTAATCACATCGTTTGTCGAATTGTAAAATATTCTGACACCTCACAACCCTTTATTCACGATAGAAAGAGGTAAAAATTTGGCAATAATTGATACACATAAAAAGAAACACAAATTAAATCAGAGATATAACTCGATATGCCAAGCGTATAAACCGCAATATATACCGTAAATATTTTTGACACCACTTATTTTCACCATAAGTGGAATTTGATCCGAAATGTAAAATCGATTGTATCAAACTCCAGCATTCAGTTTTTTACAACCTATTTGGTCTTGATAATCGTCTGACCTATTAGAGTCCTATTGCAGTCAGTCGAAATTTTAGCTCCGTCGTCCGGTTTTGGCCGATAGCCGCCTGTGAACTTGTCGAAATATTTCTGGCTTGAATGTCAGGTATCCGTTAACTTCAACATTCGACAAGGTCGAATTGAAAGTTGGTTTTTCATTGGTTTCAACCATCAACGAAATTTTTTGACTTAGCCAAACTTTAACTTTTCAACACCAAATACCGAATACCCTGTAAATTCATGCTTGGGTATATCTTAAGGTGACTAAGGTTCTCATGTTTTTGAATGGATACCTAAGCCCAATTTACCTGATCGCCAAGCAAAATAATGTCCCTCAATTTCACTGAACAATTTTTGATCCTGATCCTGATGATCGTCTGTCGGCTGGTTTTAAATTCGCTGGCCAATTCTGAAATGTTGTCGCCATTAGCCAATCGATTCAAGACTGTTTCAAATTCTTGAGTGGATAATGCTGGAAGCCTGACAAAACGTTTATTTGCTACTTTAGCGCTCGTGATGCCAGATTGAGTTCGCTCAATCAACAAGTCCCGCTCGAACTCGGCAACAGCTGCAATGACCTACATGGTCATCTTTCCTGCAGGACTGGTCAAATCTTCCCCGCCCAGGGAAAGGCAATGTACACGAATCCCTGCGGTTGAAAGCGCTTCTACTGTGGTTCGTACATCTATGGCATTTCCGCCAAGTCTATCCAGTTTTATCACTATCAGTCCATCGCCGCTTTCGAGAGGGTCTACTAATTTCATATAACCCGCGCGTTCCTTTGCGGAAACCGAGCCGCTAATACTTTCTTCCACGATTCGATGCGACTCAATTTGAAAACCGGCCGCTTGGATTTCCAACTGCTGGTTTTGAGTTGTTTGGTCGGTCGTCGACACCCGACAATAAGCAAAGACGCGGGACATGGCTTTAAGACCGTCCGAAAGCGCTGAACGAATATAACGCGCCGTCCGAAAAGTCATAGACTGACTTTTGTACAAGACCAATGTTACCTATCCGAAACTGGTCAGTTTCGGACAGTGACCAAACATGCGTTGGTGAAACAAACATTTTTAACTCCAAATTCCGTTGAGAATGAACACATCAAAAAAATACGATGATGTATTGGGAACAACAGTTCATTGCCATCTACTGATTACGGCCAAGCAATCAGGTTTGATAAATTCTGCCCCGGAACCAACCGGCACATGTCATTGCTGTCCATTTTCGGATTCATTTGCGGATTCCTTGACGGAAACACAATCGCCATTGGGCTTCGGTCATATCGCCCCATGACTTTCGCTCCTACTCGTCGACTCTCCCACTCTGCCTCCTTGGATACCCGGCCACGGGTACGATGTCGCAGAGTTTCCCACGTTAGCTCAGTACGTCAATCGGTTGCGCCGCTGATCTGGATGAGAGCACTAGGCTGCCGCCTCACTGTCGCTTTCAGGGGGTCGAGATTCCAAAGGCCCTCCCTTACTCATGCTCAATCGTCATCGATCATGACCAGAGTCTCAAACTCACGGCTCAACTGAATTTACCGGGATGCAGCCTCTAGGGTTGCAATGACAGGCTTGAGCTATGCAGCGATCCCCGTTGGTTGCCCACCGTGGTACCAATGCTTCCAGGTTTCCCCTCGGCACCCTGACACCTCGCGATGTCCTCGGCAGCCCACCTGCCCGGAATGTGTTCGACCCTCGCAAGCCGCCCACAAATACGGATTCACACCGTTTCATACTAAACAGGGCTTAAACTGGTTGCCCAGCCTCCCGTGTCCGTGTCGCCCAATCCCCGGAAATATCCTGGTGGATGAGGTCGAAGGTGGGAATTACACCCACCAGCGCCTGTCGTAGCCGCACCAGCTCCATTACGAGCATGCGGCTTCGGCAATGACAATTTCCTTTGAAAAGGAAATCTCCCCGTGTTTGGCGGACACAGGTTTCGTTGAGACAGAACCAGGATAATTCCTGGCAGATGTCAATGGATGGTCGTGTCCCATCATCGGTCGTTTTGGACAGGGCGACACCTGAATTTTCAGGACAATGATCCTGAATCCTTGGTTTTCCCATTTGAACTGCGGGAGACAGATCGCCGTTTTACTCCTTCGGCAGGAGGATAGATTTCAGGCCATCCATCAAGGCTCGGATAAACTACAATTTTATTGAATATCAATTTACTTGATATGCAACAAACTATTCAGTTGAAATCAAAATTCGCTTCCCTTTTGCTTAGTCTTTAGGCGTTCTAATTTGGACAGTGCATTTCTTAGTCTTGAGTCAAGATCAGAGACTTGATTTTTTAATGATTTATTTTCTGCCGAAGACTTTGAAAGCCTGCTCATGAGCTCGGACTTGTTTGATTCAATAACCTTGATCTCATCAATAGATTTCAAATAATCAGAGAGATTTCCTCCAGCCGTTTTCTTTAACGAATCTATTTTATCAGACAGTATTTTAATATGTTCCTCCTGAGCTTTAGCGAGATCGATTTGTTTTGATAGTCTTTCCTTGAGACTTTTATTTTCATTATTAAGTCGGCGGGCATTAAATTCGGCCTCATAAACATCTTGTTCTCTAGATGCCTCAATTTGGATGTAATGATCAGAAAGTACCGTTATATCCTTGAGTCTTTTATTGACAGAATCTAGTAGCTTTTCATCAAATGCATTGAGTCGCGTAATACCATTTTCAATATGATTGGTATCAATTTCGATAGTTATTCCAATAATCCAAGCAGTAATTGAGAAAATAAAAACGCCAGTAATTGGGGTTGATATTACAACGATTGGCCAAGCCCTTAAAAATATATCCCAACCTAATGCGGAATCGATTACTACTAGGTCAGCGTCATCCCCTGAATATTGTAACCAGCCCTGATAACCTACATATTTGTCGGATATATATATTAATACTAAAAAGAAACTAAGTCCGCCTAAAACCACCCAAAACCGAGTTTTAGAAAAAAGATTGTATAGTTGATTCATCATGATTAATCACCTTAAAAGTTATTTGCACTATATTACATTGTGATGTGTAATTTATGGAATCTCTTTTGGCGACTTTACCGAAAAACCCGATTTCTTATTTAACATCTTTACCCATGAGTTTGTGATGAAGATTTTTACGAAAAAAACTGATGCGATGCGCAGAATCCTACACTTGGTCAGTCATGGTTACATTCATCATACCAGCGGCAATATTAATCTGAATAAGGTAACTGAATTCGTACTGAAACTTACGAATTTATATGAGCTAGATACTACCCCAAAGCAGCGCCACAAAAACAAATCAAAGGGAATTACTAACTCTGAACTGATACTATTTAAATCAGGGGATAATATTTGTCATTGGTGGGTATTATCGACGCCAGGGTCAGGAGTAATATTTGAATTAGAGAAAATGAAAGACGCGACCCATAGAAAGCAGCGAATTATTTCCAATGATGGCAATTATGAGTTAGTGAAGACCCCAAGAAAAGAATTGAAAGCCAGTTGGACTTGGCGAATGACTTCCAAAAGCGTAGAGATTTGGCAGGATAAAATCAAGAATTCAATTCGTACTCGAGATAATGAGTCGCTGAAATATATGCTTGAATCATTGAGAAGAGTACCTGGTTTCAGAGAATGTAGAAAGCAAGCATTTTCTCTGGTTAATTTCATCAAAAGTGAATGGAAGAGAAGTCGATCGGAAAGTTTTCCTTTTCCTGATGTATATATTGGTTTTCTCGGTAGATTCAAAAAAACCGTATCAGTCGAAATATTGAAAAGTTAATTTTGATGTTGCAATTGGTATATGTTTAGCGCATTAAAGTTATCGTGACGAACCAATCAGCCAATACGATCATTCCTGATTCATTTTCGGCAACGCCTCCTTGTGAAGCATCCATATCGAAATATGACACCGTTGACTTTCTCATTAGTAACCCCGAGTACTCAACCATCAGCGAATTCGACGATATTGATGATAATGCCACCCCCAGAATCCCAAGAAGAAACAGACTTTACATATTAAAAATTTGTTCCATCGTTTCACCCACACTCAATATAATGTAACCAAATGATTTTCAATGAAACATGAGTTTCGAATAATGCAATGTTCATGAAACCAGTTCTATGATTTTTAATTCGATCAATGCCGTCAAATGCCTAGCAAATACGGTTGGCAATCTACCTCCATTGATCAAGATGCCGGCCTCCATGTTTTTCTCCATCGCAAACCCTGTCAAATTGGCACTGGTGATGAAACAGGACTGATCATCGGCCAAGGCGACTTTTGCATGCACTCGACCACCTAAGAAGCCATCGGATTTGTTTGACCAAGCATACAACATTGCCTTTGGAATCAATTCACGCATCTTGCCAATCACGTCCATGGACATGGTTCCGCCATGATCAGTCGATGATTCCAGCAACATCGAAACATTTACACCACGAGCGATTGCCTTATTCAACGCATCGATGATCGACGACACGTCATAAGCCACGAAACTGGTGATGAACAAGGATTTCCGGGCCGAATCTATAACTTGCAACAGAGCCTGTTCGGTGCGGCGCGCAGAAACGAACGGTGTGGTCGGGCCCGTCCACACCAATTCCAGGGTTTGTTCGGAATTCAACTTGTGGAAAGTGTGCGAAGCTGCAATGAGCATGGATGCCAATGCATCAGGACCGACATCTGTTGTCGACCATGATTTTTTGAGTTTCTCGATAGCAACGGCCGCAGCAGAAGTGCCAGCAAAATCTGAAAAGGACATAGGGTTTGAACTTCTGATCCTTTTGGCAATGGCCTCGGCTTTCTCGAATGAAACTAACGATACGACCTCTGTGACGGCATCCAGCAATGCTTCCATGTCAAAAACCCTTGAAGAAACCAGCGTCAGCATGTTCAAAGGTAGGGATTAACAGGGCTCTGTCCAAATAACGATTACCGCGTTCACATGAGGTTTCGGCCACGAACGAACAGGCATGACATGCAGCCGCATGTAGCGTCCTATCCTTGGCAGGATCATGCTCGGAGCACAACGGATCGGAAGAACACACTTTGGCACGTTCCAGCGCTTGCCCCATTAGTCGACCCAGATTTTCAGGTTTGCCAAGTTCTACCAAACCGCCCAGCGTACCATCAGAGTCGGCAGCAGCCGTGTAGATCAAGATGCCCGCTTGCGGCATGTCATCAATCATGTCGGCATAGACTCGCTCACGAATACTTGCCGCGTTGTAACCGCACTCCAAAGCCAATTCCCGGATCAGAAGATGCGCAAGAGTATGCAACATAGCGTAGCGAATGCCTGGGTAGTCGCCATCAGGACTCAAATGCCTAGCATTACGCCACCCTCGGTGACCACCCAATAATATTTGATCGATGTCGGCAACGGCTTTCTTGCTTTCCCATTCCTTCAATGCCGATTCGTTGAATTGGATGAATATTCCTTCGCCATGAACCTCACAAGCAGGCACCCATTCTGGGTTTGATCGAGAAAGCGGTGCCATCGACGAATGATCCTGTCCGATCGATTCATCAGGGGATTCGACGCGAGTGAAACCAATCAGAGCATTGACTTCGCGCAAGCGTTCCAAGAGTAATACTCGACTGATTCTTTCCTTGAAACCATCCGGCACGGCAGTCGGCGTACTCATGAAATGCGGGTAATCGGTAGGTGGATTAGCTGACGACAAAACTTCCCATTCTGGACCTTTGATGTCGGCTTGTCCGACGACCTGATCACTACCATCCCGATATTGTTGAATGGCCAGCCAAACCGATTCGACCTCATATTTCTCGATACCCTGTGCTTCTCCACGTTTCTTCAAAGCCTTGATCGTACCTTTCAACTCCGACAAGTCTTCCGTATCGGCAAAGTCTTCCCAATGATCGACGATGATTTGCTGCAAGGGAGAGCCATTCTGCTGAGGAATCGCCAATGCCGACAAGGCCATTGGAAACCAACTGTTCGTGGCACCCAACAATACAGCCCTTGGTGCCTCCTTGCAGTCATGATCGAACCAGTCCAGGTGCGGATGTCGTCCACGGCAACCTGGCAGATTGTCTTTGCCGGCTTGTCCAAAGGCATGAGCCATGCTGCGAGATGCCGAACATGCATCGCATTTGACCCACAGATTTTCGGTTTGTAGCGATGCACCACTTTCAAAAAATCTTAGAATACCTTTGCATTCGCTGGGACCACCATGCACGAAGTAATGCCAGGGGAAGTCGTCTAAGTGTCCGCCGCGACAAGCCAACAGGAAACGCGCCGGCACGGCATCGGCATCTTTAGCCTTGTCACTGCCTTTCGATCCAGTACACCCCTTGTGTACGAATTTCGTCAACTCCGGTCGATAACGGTTTTCCTTCAGGCCGAACAGCCCTAGATCGTAAGGTGAGAGCAATCCGCACTTCACACAACGCAACCATCGTGGAAAAGGACGCACTGGAACGCCGATATTGGCCTCCGCTGACCACACGTCGGCGTGCTCACTTTTCGAGAAGGGTGGCATGCGCAGGCTCTCGACCTGACCGCCCAACACCTGCCGCACGGCATTCAATAAGCGAGCTTCATGGATCGGTTGACATCTGTCGCGCTCCCAACGATCGATACCCGATGTCACTACCGATAAATTCGGCAAATCGATCAGGGCACCGGGACCATAAGTCCACAGCAATTGGCTTGGACGCACCTCACCAACGGGCGTTTTTTCGCTCATCCATTATCCTCTTCTTGTTCCGTCACCGTCGGACGTGGTTTCCACTCGTACTCATCTTCCAAGCGAGACGTATTCATGATCAGTCGCACACCTGGTTCGACCTCCCGCATCGACATGGGCACCGTCCAATTATCCCAGGCGCGAACTCCCGGTGATTTGATCAAGGCCACCGTCGTATCTTTTTGTTGCCCACGCTTCTCATAGGCGAGTGTTCGACCACCCAAACTGGCTTCCTTGGCCCAATCATCGGCCCTGGCCTTCAAACCATCGATCGCAAGCTGTTTCTTGGTATTGTCCTCGACGTTACCAGCGCGCGCGGCCAAGATTTCTATTACTTTGGCGATCTCAGTCTGATTGGCCTGCTCCAACTGACCAGCTCCCACATTGGGACTGAAGGCCTCATGACTCAGACGCATGACGCTGAGCATGGCCCCGGTCAGTCCACGATCCATGGCTCGTGGCGAAAATGGCGTGACCGACTGCGCTTCGACGTGTTTATAAAAGGTCGCATGATAGTGTTCGAAGGTTTCGTAGTGTGACAAGTCTCTAGGTCGAGCCCAGGTCAGAACCGTACAGACCAGACCAGGCGAGGCTCGCCCAACGCGGCTGGTAGCCTGAATGTATTCCGCGGTGCCTTTGGGCTGACCATTGACAGCCATCAACCCCAACCGATTGACGTCCACTCCAACCGACAGCATATTGGTGGCCAAGACCACGTCGATGGCTCTAACGTCACCGTCTTGCCAACGACACGCGTACTTACCTTTGTCCGAATCGTATTCGGCGTTGAACTTGACCTCCAGCTGGTCGAGATACTTGGGGATGTCCTGGCTGGAAACACGCGAGGTCAATTCACTAATGTTATTGACGCCACGTTGCCCCAGTCCTGGCCGTTTTACCAAACTCATCTGCACACGATAGGAACGCGTCTGCACGTCGTCCTCGGCTAAACGTTTCATACCGCCGAGCTCTCGTAACGAATTGAAATAACCCACCATGGTCATGTAAGGATCGGCAGCCGATCCAAATCGCTCGAACAATGTTTGTGCTGCCGTCAAAAAGGCCGTATAGACACGAATCAACATGGCCGGTCGCGAACTGCCCGGCGAGCAAACGCCTAGATAACGCCGTCCCGGACGGTCGTGGATTGGTCGTTGTATCGAGAAAAAATTGTCCTCCACATCCAATCCATGGGGAGGAAATACAGCAACCTGACGCATGAATACGTTGTTGACTTGTTCCCGCGCTTTGCGCACGGTTGCCGTCGAAGCGATGATCTTGGGTCGAACGGCCAATCCCTCCCATTGCCAGGCGCTCAATTCATCGACTGCCGTCTCGTATAGGCCGACCATGGTGCCGAGTGGACCACTGATCAAATGGAACTCGTCCTGAATGATCAAATCCGGTGGCCGTATCGGCGAAATTGTTTTGACTTTGACAGCAGGCAGGCTTTTTTTAGCTTGGTGAGAGCCATGACAATCTGCATCGGGTAACACTAGGCCATGTCTCGGGCATTCCCGGTCGGCACGACCAAACAGGGTACGCACTTCGCCACGCCAGGCCATCATTGCGAATTTGTCGACTGTACTGATCATCATCGTCGGTGGGCGATGATAGATTTCTTCATCGACGACCAATACCGGAATCCCCGGATGGGCTCGTTTACTGGATTTCCCTTTGGAGAATTCACATTGACCTTTCTTGTCACCGCAGTAGATCACGGTCCGTAACGTGTCCCGATCGACTTCGATGTCACGGCCCGGTGCGATTTCCGATCCGCACCAGGGGCAACTGGTCAACTGCGCCGGTGACGCCAGGCCCGCTGTATTTTGACCTGGGTTACGTCTCGCCTCGATGGCACGATGACTGTCCTCAGTGGTGCCTGGCGTGACCTTGTTACCCACCCAAAGACCGATGGTAAAGGCTTCCTTGCCCAGCGATTCATCACCCTTTTCGAGCGCTTCACGCCGTAAGATGTCCATCGAGCAAATCAGCGTCGTGGCGCGTTGGAATTGCTGCAAGGTCAACAAACGCAGGGTATAACGCATGATCACCGCCAAACCACGCGTACCATCATACCCACCCAAATGGGGTTGCATGCGGCGTATGGCCATGGTGAAAGCGGCCACCCCTAGATAGGCCTCGGTCTTACCGCCACCGGTCGGAAACCACAGCAAGTCGGCATAGGCTTCGACGGGACGGGTTCGATCCGGATGTTTGGGGTCGGTCAGTGACGGTATTGACAACAACAAGAAGGCGAGCTGAAAAGGTCGCCAACTTCGATTCTTGGGTATGTTGATGGAGTTGAGCGATTTGTCTTCCTTTCGTCGCATGGCCAGAGAGTAAATACTTCGTACCCGCTGAGTCGCCATCGCCTGATTGGCAAACCTAAACGCCGCCAATGCCTTGTCATTGGTTTCCAATGTGTCGATACCCTGTCTAAGGCGAACCAACACTTCATGGCACCGATCCAATGCCAATTGAGCTTGATGGTCATGCCCGGTCACATCCTGACCGATACGGACACGTTGTTCGTGAATCCATTCAGCATAGTCGTCGGTCAACACACGCAAAGCGATAGACAATTCCGATTTTTCGAGTGTGGCCAAAGTGTGCATGTCCAGCCAACCGTGCTCCAGCATCTTTCGCATTGCTGGACGATCGGCGGGATCTTCGCCCGGCGTTTCCGTTACCGCTACCTCGTATTGGGGCATGATCACGGTGCGAATCTCGGTGGCCAACGTCACATCATCACTCAGCTCGGCATGGACAGCGACACCATGGCCTACGCCGAATTCGACCCGATTCCGGTAGATCATTTCCAATGCCTCGCGCTCGGGATCCATGCCGTTGGCATCCAACATGGGACGGCGACGAAAGATAGCCACATTGGAAGACTCGGGGGCGGCGCGGACGGTCAACTCAGGCTGAAATAGCCAAGCCGAATCGCGATTGGTTTCTGGTTCCACTTGAGCATTGACCAGGAACAGTGTCACCAAGCGATCGCCATTGGCATTGGGTGCGCGAATCGAGCCCTGAATCCTGACCTCCGGTTGCTCCGGATCGGGTGCCTGATGGGGAATGGTTCCCGTGGTCAGTGGCAGTTTCAACTTGCCACCACAGGGTATGCGCTGCCAAACTCTGGCTCTGACTTCTTCTTGTTCCACCCGCACGACGTTGCCGTCGGCATCACGCACCTTCCGGTTGATGATTTTCGTTTGACCACCGTCTTCGCCGGACAAGCGTTCGTAACGTCCGAAACCGACATCAACCTCGATGGCTGACGCATCGCCCGAGACGCAAAACGTGAAGCCCATGCTGGAAGGTATCAATGATTGATTGCTGCTGGCATCGATTTCATCTGAAGAATCGGATTCCGGCTCGACTCGCCCCGTCGTACCAGCAAACTCGGCGCCGGGCTCGTGTTGGCCAGGTAACGATGTATCCACCGACTCTTCCTCGTCTTCATCGACGAGTGATCCTTCCCAGTTTTCTGTGTCCGTCGGCGCTTGTCTAGGCGCTAATTTGCCGACCAGATAGCGATCCCGCACGCTCATGTCGACGATTTGCTCGTGTGGGCCATCTGCCGGTCCGAGAAGATCGTCCATAACCGCCAATTGCAGCAATTCCCGGATATAAGCGCGTTCCCGAGCGCCTTCACCGTTGCCAATGACCGGAATGTCTTCCAGACGGGTTCTCAAAGCATTTGTCAGTCCTTCGATGAAATCGGTCCACTGCAAACGTCCTATCGTGCCCGAACCTGGCATGGAAAAAGACGTATCGGCCAACGGTATCTTTCGATCCAGTGTCAACGACCGATCGAAATACAAGGTCGTGGTCGACAGATCGGAGCGAATCCGCATGATTCGGGCAACCTTCGTTATGGCATACGTATCGTCTACGACCAAGATCCAATCGTCTTCCTGAATCGATCGGTACAGCGAGCGCTCACCTTGCATAATCAGTACATAGGGTTTCAGGATGGGATCGGCACAAACGCCTTTATCCACCGCTATCCAAGCATTGATGTCGGTCATTTGCTGTTTCCTTTCAGGTCGGTATCAGTCGGGCTCGGATGGTTTTCCTCGATGACCGACATAGAGCGTTGGCGTATGATTTTTCCCAATTCCGTGAGTCGATAGCGTTGCATTCGACTGGTGGGTTTGTCGGGCAGGGTCATTTCGATCACCTGCGCAATCAGCGCCGGTTTAAGGTAAGCGTTTCGGAAGTGCTCTTCGCCTTTCAGACCCAGTGCGGCCTGAATTTGCATTCGGGACATTTCGCCGACCACGACGCGAATCATGCGCTCGACTTCCCCTGTGACTTCCCCTGTGACTTCCCCTGTGACTTCGGGGGTAGTGTCGGCAATCGACCTCGATACCTCATCGGGTAAAAAAAGTTCGAAAGACTTGCGTGCTCGGTCGTTGGTATAGACGGGCGCGGCGTGACCCAATGCTTGCCATTCGCGGCGCATCATGCGCAGACCGGTGCCGGCCTGCTCGCACATGTCGATGCGGCGCAGCGCCATGGCTATGGCCGGGTTGCGCACTTCCTTCTCACCGGGTTCCAGCAGGCGAGCGTCATCGCCAAAACTATCGCCAGGGTTCCACAATTCGATGCCATCGGTGAAAAACCGAATGACCGCCTTGCGGGAATGGTCGCCGTAGTCCTGATGCAGCAACAGATTCATGGCGGCTTCGCGGAATACTCGAAATCCGGCGGGTGCATCGCGGCGTTCCAGTGTGGCCGGATCGATGTTGCGGAAGGTTTTTGGCATGAAGAACAGATATTTGGCCAGCAACTGTTGCCAGCTTTGCAGGATGTTCTCTTCACACACCAGGCGATCGATCCAGCGCGTTTCGGGCATCTCATCGCGGCGGCCGTAACCCAGAAATTGCACGTCCAAAATCGGGCGCGGTAGCAGGTTGCGCACCGCGCGCAGTGAGCCGAACAAACCGATGCAGGCATGGGTGGGCAACAGTCGCCCACTTTCTTTGACCAAGTAGCCCCAGTCATATAGAAAATCCAAATGAGGCTGCTCCACGTCGAAGCCGGGATTGGCGGCATGAAAACGGTCGCGATACCATTTCAGGCTTCCACCGTGCAGGGCCTCGTCGAGATCGACCCGCGTGAAGGGTTGGCCATCCCAACGATCGGCGTTGGCATCCCGCAGCATGCGTTCTATGTCGCGAGGCTGAGCCTTGTAATCGCCGCCACCCTTGCGAATGAAGGTTCTGCGGATGTCGCCATCCAAATAGACCGGTTTACGGCTACGCGGATTCTCGGCGACGTGGAAAGCCAACACGATCTTGCCGTCGACGTCATGACGATGTTCGGTGATGTCCAAATCGTGATTGACCTTGTTGTCGGCATGCAGCACCGACAGAAAGTCGTTTTGGATCTTGTCGGGTTCGTCGACACCTCGAATCTCGAACTGCTCGCCATCCTGTTTGATACCCAACACCAGCCAGCCGCCATGGGTGTTGGCGAACGCCGAAACGGTTTCGAACGCGGATTTCGGCAGGGCGTTACGCGCTTCCTTGAATTCGGCATCGTTCCATTCACCATTTTGTAAAATCGTCTGAAGGGTTATAGGTGTGCTCATCGTCGGACTCATTTGGGCGTCGTACGCCTCGCCGGAGACAAATCGAATCCTTCCGGCACTGGTTTATAAGGGTCATCTTCACATGGCCAGCGTTTCTCACGGCTTTGAAACGCTCTCAAGTTCTCGATGTCGAGTTCGACGACGACTAGATGCTCGTTTTTGCCACCTCGCAATCGGCACAGATCTCTTTCATGATGAACTTTGGCTGGAACTCGAACCCTGCTATCGCCATACTTCCTATTGTTGACCAAGGCAATGTGGGCATGAACATCCAAGCTGGCAGATTCGACGAGTGCAGAGAACGTTTCCAAGTCCTGGTTCCAAGAAAGAACCATCATGCAGTCGACATAACCCTGAAAATATTTGCGATAAGAAATGTTTTGCAGCTCCGAGCAAACCAATACTCCGAAATGAAATCCATCGTGGTCATATATCGGCTTTTGTCGATTGATGAGTCCATCGGTCCATTTCCGATCAAATAGTTTCAACAACATTTGCTCTTCTCCGGGCGCAGGCAAGCATTTTGGCTGACGTATCTGCACCGAAGTGGGAAAGCCCAATCGATCATCCATCAAAACCAAAACGGCCTCGCTATGAATCGAGTCCAAAGCCCCGATTTGATAGTCCAGTCCTGCAATCAGACTGATGTTTGCGTCTCGTAGCATCCCTGAAACGGTATCTATCCATCTTTCGGGTAGAGAAAGCTCTGGAAGTAACAAATGGGTAGGCTTTGGATAAGCAGAAATGGCCGCATTGACGATTCTTTCGATGCGGGCATATCTCTGAGGAGAAATGTCAGGGCGTCCCTTGGCTGCGGCGATATAGCTGTCGTCATTGGTCAATAAGCTACTGATACCCAATTTGATGAGGGGCTTACTTTTCGTCCCGAGCTTCGCAAACCTTTTTTCCTGATTGGTATTTTCAATTTCAGAAACGGTTGAAGGATAGGCATCGAATCCGAGTAGATTACCCCATACCCATATACCTCGCATGGCTCGGGTATATTTCGCCCAAGCCTTGGCTGGGTTTTGGACACCGTCGCCAAAGACAGTTTGTTCAGGAAGAAACAGAGGTATCTCTTGGGTAGAATAAGGCCGAGTTGGAAAAAAGTAAGGTAATAAAGAAACGTCTTTCCCTGGTTTTCCTTTCCCGGAACAACGACCGTTGACTCTATTGACCCCGGAAGAATTCGGAATGGATGATTCATCGAGGAAAGCACGTAAATCGATTTCAAAATCATACAGTCCATGTAACTGGGTTTCGTTGACAACCGACGGGCGTTGTCTCGTCGCGTCTCGACGTAAGTGATCTTTATAGGCCGTTTTTGCCCAATCCGCTTCTCTCAACGAAATCGACAACCTTTCGATTTCTTGAGTATCAGTACCCAAGCCAACTTTTTCACAAACGGATAGCGCTGTTTCCGAAAGAGGCCTGATTCCGCCTTTTCGTTGGCTCCATCTCAGTGCCCGAGTCAAAGCGTCGGCACTCAGTTTTCGTACGGCATCCTCTAAACCTTCCCATATTGGTTCGATCTCTCCGGCGGCCTGATGACCATTGATCTTTATCGGATCGGCTTGAGTATGCTTTCTGAGCGTTCGAAGTGACGTAAAAACGGCATCCAATAGTTTCGAAGCCTCTACCCAATCCATCAAGGCAACGGCCAAAGACAAAAGCCTTGGCAAATAATCGATGTGATCAAGGATCTTATCTGGACGAAGAATGTGGCTATGGGCGAACTCATAGAATTTGATACGTTCGTCTTTCCAATCGTCAGAGCGCAAATCTCTGGCAAACATTTCCACGGCACGGAGTTGAATGGACCAACCCAAGCGACGAACCGACAAACCATCGGCACGACGCAATGTATCGGCTTCTTCGGAAGGATGTGCGGCAGCCGTCAATACCTTGGCTGAAGACATCGATTCCAATCCCTTCAAGGATGGCATCAATCGGCGTTCACTGGATACACTACGAATTTGAGTTTCGATATTGTCGAGTAAATCCAGTCCCGCTCGGCCTTGTAAGAAAAAAGCTTTTTGTTTGCTTTTCTGTAAGGTTAGTTTCGTTGCGCCTTGAAAACCGCCGGGCAGTTTCAGCTCGATTTCTTCCGTATTACTAGCATTATCGGGAAAACATTCGGTACGTTTTGAAATGAAATCCAACAGATCACTGGTACTTCGAAGATGGCCTGGGTCGCGAAGTACCAAAAAAATATCATCGACGTATCGTCCGTAGTAAATGGGAGTCAACCCCTGTTCTATATCTCGATCCAATGAGATCAACAATGCATTCGAAACGATCCGGGATATGGACAATCCTATTGGTAAGCCACCAATTTTGATGTCTTCAGATGAACACCCCATTTCGATGAGTTTTTGAGCCGTAAGTTTTGACCAGCCAATAAGGGCTTTGACGAATGCCTTGGTAAAGTCCAATTCCCAAGCATCGAGTTCGATGCCTGCCGATGCTAGAAAACGCTTCTTGCTGATGAAAGAAGGATCGATTTGATGATAGTAACTGGTGAAATCCATTGAGACAGCCACGACCGAGCGATCTCCTTCCAATTCCTCACGGATCGCATTCATTCCTCGTTCGCGCCACTTTCTATACAACCCGAAATACGGCATGAATGAGCCGATGGTCTCCAGGTGGTAACGACCTACATTGGTTTCTATTTCTTCAGGATCAGGTCGGTAACGACGAAGTCTCGAACCATAGGTAGATTTGGACAAAGCAGCGTCATACTTGTGACCGACCAGATTGATCCAAAGCGCCGACATCACATGCATTTCAACCGAAAAATCACCAACGATCCTGAATTCTGGTGTGATTTCGTTGGCAATGCGAAGAAATTCAAAAGCCCTAGTTGAATCAGAAAAAAAGCAATGGCCACCCAATTCTGCCTTCTTGTCTTCTTTAGTTTTGATTCCCAATTTTTTTGCGGCGACACTAGGTGTCCCGATGTTTTCGAGCAATATGCTTTTGGCTTTCCCGGCGTGCAAGCGATCCAAGAGTTCGGACAAGTTTTCGGGCAAGTTGGCTTCGTATTCGGCAAATTGCCTTGCAATACAGATAGATCGTTCGAAATAGCAATCAGCCTTGGCTTTTCGATAGGCATAGAACAGGTCTTTCAATTCGATATCTAGCCACGATTCCCGCATTTTCATTTCCATGGGCGTCGATCCATATCAAGGTTTGGCTCTGTAACGAACCGCATCTGGTTCACCTTGTGACTCAATGTATTCGTCTTTCAAGAGTTCATCAATCGCAGAAGCCCAGTCATTCGGATCGGCGCCGCAGCCGTTCAAAATGGCAGATTTAGTGAACCAACCTTTGTGGGCTTCGAGCCAGGCGAGGATTTGATCTGAAGCAATCGCCCCCCATTGATTACCCAATTTGACATAGGTTGGTTCTAAAATTTGTTTGTCGTTTGGATCCTCAAAGTCTAGTTCTGTTTGATAAAAAGCCTTACTTGTTGAAGGACGTTTAGTACTAGTTGTAATCTTTTTGCCTTGTAATTGTGATCCATTTGTTAATTCAAGTTCATTCTGAAGTTGATTTAAATTTAACAATGTGGTCATTATTAATGATCTATTTGCATCAGAAATAGTGAAACGTATTCCCTGTTTAGTTGAGTTAAAATTATGAGTTATTTTATTTATGGGAATTGAATACATTTCACAAACAGCTAAATCAAGCTGTATATGCATTTCTCGCATTTTTTCTATTTCAGGTATATTACATTTAGGGCTATGAAAACTCTGATAAATTGCTGTGAGTCCATTATCTAGCTCCTTCATGGTAGAAATTCTAAGCTTATGATAATCTTTAGCAAGTTTTAATACTTTATCTGTGTTTTTTTCAAAAAGTAATGGAAATGTTTCGAAGCATGTTGAAGGTATATATCGAAGATCTGTTTTCATCCGAGTAGCAAAATTAGCTGCATACTCTTCATGGATTGTAGAGTTTAAGACACCCCAGCTACAATAATCATCCAATAAAACCACCACGACTGCATTTGTATATAACCAATCTGTTGAGCCGAATTCAAACCATGACATGTTCGACGTATATGGTCTTATAAGCACTCGTGAAAGCTTTTTCATGCCTTCATAAAGTTTTACTCGAGGCCTATGAAACTGCCACCAATTCTTTCTTTCGGGACATTTTGCATCTGGCTGACAAAAACGCTCTTTTAAAATTTCTGTGGCCTTATAAAATTCTGACTCCGCTCTAGCTAGGGGCATATCGGATAGAAAAATTACCCAGCGTTCTGGTTCAATTATTGAAGTAGATGTCAATTCTTTTCCGCCAAGTATAGCAGCAATTCCCATTTTAAAACCTTACGTTTTTCTAGGTATTTGATTTTCTCCATAGAGCATGAACCGCATCAAATGCTGCCAATTATCAAAAGGCAT